>Ga0208904_1001605_pt1 | contig 15230 bp, 17 predicted proteins | sample AntAceMetag02UKB_FD_184774 | JGI IMG/M metagenome (GOLD analysis project Ga0208904, IMG submission 184774) | Saline lake microbial communities from Ace Lake, Antarctica - Antarctic Ace Lake Metagenome 02UKB (SPAdes) (version 2) | ecosystem: Environmental > Aquatic > Non-marine Saline and...
AGTCTATCCCCCACCTGGCTGGTGATGATGGACAAGTACAACTATCAGCAATAACATCACCTAACACCAAATTAACATTTAAATTATCTGGTGCAGTATAACCAGTATCTAATACCAAATTTACAGCATCACTTTCTGGTGGAGTATAAGCTATAACTGAATAAACATAAAATATAACAACCCCTATTAATAATAATTTCTTCATTATGACACCACTATCCCAGGCTTACAATCTCCGTCTAAAGTTCCATTAATAGGTGAATATGCCTTAACTACATATGTTCCCACATTTGACATTTTTGTTATAGTCCATTCTCCGATACTATCTGATGTTGTATTATATAATATTACTGGGCTATTATTAAGCTCTGCCGTTACTAACGCACCTTCAATTAAATTACCATCTGAATCTTTAACATTCCCACTTAATTCATAAGTAGGTAGTAATGTTACACCAATAGTATTATTATAATTTAAACTATAAACATCATCTGAACTGTTAGCGAAGAAATAAAGTGGTTGTGCAACATTATAATTGGTTAATTTCTCTATTTCTTGTAATGTGCATACCCCTTTAGTATCAAGTTCTGCAACACTACAAAGACCGCCCCTACTGATACAATCAGTATAATTTCCAGTACTATCGTTAGACATACAAGCTGTACCAGCTTTATCTAAAGAATAATTAATTGATGGTGTATCTTGATAAGTATTATTTGTACTACCTACAGCAGATGTTAAGATTAAGTTTGATACTGTTGGTGATATTGATGGTGGAAAATAACTATTATATTCTTCTAATACTTGTGCTTCTGTTAATTCTTCTGTCCATACTTTAAAATCATCTGCTGTTGCATTTCTTAATATTGTTCCCGCAGAAGCATCCGTTCTACCAAAAATATGAAATGCACCACCATTACTATTAATAGTTGCACCACTACCAGTACAATTTTTAACACCATCAATATAATATGTTTTCGCTGTTGCACTCCCTGTAACCATAAAATGAAACCATCGCCCTTGAATACCTGAACCGAAATCACAAGTCAGAATTGGTTGTGCTGAACCTGTCCCAGTAATAAAATACATTCTTTCAACTGCACCCCTTATACCATTAACCCCTTGTTGATAATTATCACCAGTTCCTAATTGCCAATAATATCTAGCTTGACCTAAATCACTACTATTGAAATAAAACCAAGTGCTTACAGAATATTGAGTATCTAATTGTGTTGAAAAAGAACTATCGTAAATCATCATCCCCCCTGCTTCTTTAAGCACTATAGCACTACCAGACTTAGCAAAAGTTGTATATGTTGCTGTTCCAACTTGTTCAGCAAAATCATTAGCACCTTGTTCATCAGTTAAATCACCATCAAATGCTAAATGTAATAATGGTGAAGGGACTGCTGCATAAGTTAAACTACTCATAAGAATTAATACAAGTCCAAGTAATAAAAATTTACTTTTCTTCATAATTATTACACTCAATAAAATTATTTTCTTCTTTGGGAACAGCATTACATCCTTTTTTATTTACATTTTTACAACTAAACCTTACTGCACATCCACCATTTACTAATCCAAAATTCATTTTATACTCACCACATCTAGTTCTACTTTAGTTTTTAAAATAGTCAATGTTTCTGTTGTTTTCTTCTTAAAATCTGAACTACCTTTAACAGTAATTTCACCTGTAAGAATATCATGACACGCAATATCTACTGAATCATCAACACGCCAATCTATCGCATATTGACCACCCTCTTCATAAGACTGTAAACAAACTTTAGTTCCTTTCAAGACTGCAAAATTATCTGCATCACCATAAATAGTTTCTTCAACTTGAATCTTACCATTTTTAATACAATCAACCTGCTCATTAATATGTTCAATATATTCAAAATTATCTTTATCAGGGCAAGTATAATTATAACATTGTTCAATAATTTTATCATAAGTACCATTCTCGTTTAATATTATCTTAGAATCTATAATTTTAGAATCAGGTTTAACTTGTATTGTTTGATTATAACATTGAGTACAATTCTTGTAATGTTTAATTTCATCTGTCCAAGTGTCGTTAACAGGATTACATAATTCACATACTACTTTCCCATCTATATTATGACATAAACCAGAAGTATCATTCTTTATTCCATAATCGCTGATACTGGGTAATGCAAATACTCTTGTTATCATCTCTTTAGTTCCTATCTTTAATTCTTCAAATCCACCTTCAAGTAATGGTTTATTAGTTAAAAACGTAATACTAATTAATAATAAAACTCCTAATATTAAAAATATTATACTTTTTCTATTTTTTTGAGGTTTATACTCAATTAATTTTAACTCATCCATATTTTACCATGTGTGCTGTTTACAACATCAAAATGTAAAGTCGCACCACTCCCTGTTATTGTTATATTATGATTTGTTTCAACAGTAATATCATTATCTACTTCTGCATCTGAAACTACAGAACTTCCTGCAACTAAATCAGAAGCAGTTAAAGTATTACTTACATCTGCATCCGTTAATTCTGCTATTTCTGTCCCTGTAAGACAATCTGTGCAAAATAAATCTTTAGCTATAATGTCCCAGTACGAATCAGTTACATTTACAACTGATATAATATCTGATGATGAATTGAATGTATCTGTGTCTGTTGGGGTAGTGCATTCTAAATCATTACCATTTAACCTGTAATAATCACCTGCTGCACAAGCTGTAGAGAAAGCTATATTTGCTTCAGAGATTTCATCTGCACTAATAACTGTATCTAAATCTGTCGCAGTATCCCAATAAGAACTTTTATCATCTGACCAATTTCCAACCGCAGTCACTACATCGGCAGAGGTAAGATTTGGTAATGCATCAAAACTTGCGGTTACTTCTGTCTTTGTGAAATAATTTGTTAAGTCACTTACCGCTTTTGTTATAAATAAAGAAATGGTGTTATCTAGTTCTGCTAAATCAACAAAAGCCAGATAAAGTTTCTCAGAAGTTATTGTTATGTTTCCGTCCCCTGCTGAATATGTTGTATCAGCGTCAGTGGTTAAATCATCCACGAATAAATCATTAACAAAAGTGTCATCAACTTTAGTATCAATTAATCCGTTAATATCTGCATCACTCCTATTTGTATGTGGGGTAAGTGCATAAATCTCATTAGCAGTTATATTATCATCTGTATAAAAACCAGTAGTAGAATAATCTATTAAAAAGTCTGTGGTGGTATAATAATTTAATTCTGAATCATAAGTAATTAAATTGCAACTATTATCAACAGAACAATTATTAATTGTAGTATCAGGATCTTGATTATTTGTAATCCAACTGGTGTTATGATTCCTTATAATGGTATCATTATCTAACATTGATTGATTAACAATGTCTAATCCATCTAAAGAAGTATAAGTTAATTCTGAATCATAAGTAATTAAATCACAACTATTATCTATTGAACAATTATTAATATAAGTTAATTCTGAATCATAAGTAATTAAACTGCAACTACCTTCAACTGAACAATTATTAATGGGTGTTTCATTGTTAATTGAATCTACCCTATCATTTACTTGTGAAGAATTATAATATTTAGATTTATCAGATTCCCATATTGGATCAACCTCTTCACCTGCTGGTGTTCCGAACCCTTTAGAAATGGCAATCCAATCAACATAATAATGATTTTGTGTATTACCATTATCTGTTTTATATATTCTCATTTGAACAACTCCATCTTGTATATGTTCACTACTATCATAAACCGGTTGAGTTATTGTAGCGAATGATTCACTTTCTACTAATACAGGATAATTCTCCCATACAGAATCATCATAATCCCATAATTGTATTATTGGAAACTCACCTACTAAAGTATTAGTTTTATATCTTATAACTCCAGTTGTAAAATCTGTTATATTGGTAAAATTTATTCTTAAATCTAATGCGGGTGATCCTGATGATTCAGAAAAATTGATTGTAATTTCATCATATTTACCATCATTATGATATGTAGAATTTAATAATCCTGCATCTAATGTACCAGTAATAAAACTAGCAGTATCAACATTATAATATTTAACTTCTAACATACTTTCATTAAATATGAAGTTTGGATTACTGTATGTAATCCAATCATCACCATTCCAGTTATCTTGATTAAGATGTAATGATGTAGCATTAACTGTTTGTAATATAGTATATCTAACTAAACTACTATTATCAGTTATATTTATAATACTATTAACTCTTGTATTAGTATAAGTTGAATTACTATTAATCCAACTTTGTGTTTCTGTATCATAACTTATATCTTCACAAGAATCATCAACAGAACAATTATTAATATAATTCAATTCAGAATCATATGTAATGTTTGTATATCCATTAATTAATTCAGTAAAATTAACTACAGTAAAAGCTTCTGCTATTAATTGATACCCCACATCATCTGCAAAATCTGATAATCCAAAATACATTAAATGTAATGCACCAGGTAATATACAATCAGTACAAATTAAATCCTCACCTATTGTTAAATCACGATATATGATTACATCTTCAAAATAACCTGTAGTATAATTTACATCAGTATAATTAATCATCCCACTATTATTATTAATAGAATCAACCCTTCCGTCCGTATAAAGATTATTTGATGTTGAGTTATCTATTATAGATGTTCTTATAGAAGTTTCTATAGCATCACTTTGTGTTTTATTATAATAATTTGTATCTAAAAATATATGTGTAACATAACTTCCGATAACTTGGTACAATGAATCAAAATAAGATTTTAAGTTGTTAGTGGTGTTAAACCCTAACTCTTCGATGTTACTTGTTGTATTAATGTTATCAGTATATAATCTATCAGATGTACTATTATCTATTATACTTTGTTTTAATAATGTATCATTATAAGAACTAACATTACTACTACTAGCCAAGAAATCTGTAACAGTATAACAGTTTGTACGGTTACAATATCTTCCCCAGACAATCATATCTTTCCGAGTAGTTATATTATTAGTTCCCCAGATTTCTTTATTAAAGTCTGCGTAAGTAACATATTCATCATCCAACTTAGTATAATTATAATAAGCAGTATCACTATCATTATATAAGAACCCGCCAGATGAATCTATGTTCCAACCGAATAATGAACCAGATGATGTTGCTCGCCAATTACCTGACGCAGCATGATAAACTAAAATGTAAGCGTTACCAACATCAGTAGTATCAACATTAATTAAATCGCTTATGTTACAAGTTGAACAGTTACTACTACTGCTACTGCTTGCATTAACAGAATCCCAGCTACATATATATTCACCGTTTAATTCTAAGCATTGAATACCTGTAATGTTATTATCATTCAAATTTTCATTAACAAAGAAATCAACGTCATAATCATCCCTGTCTATCTCCATCTTTGGAATTATTGTACCTGTACCGTCAATAGCGTCAATCTTATATGCACCGCCACCACTGCCATCATACCATGCCATGAACCCTAATATGCCGGTGTCACTCTCCATGTAATATAAATAAGAATTTTCATTAACGTCTGTCTGTAACCGCAATTCAACATCTGTACTGACACCACCGGTATCTATCGTTAAATTCCCAGTCATTGTATCACCTATAATATTAACGAAGGTATCATTAATCGTATTACCGTTTTGAAATGCATAATCATCGGCATATATCGTTCCAGTTACATTATAATTCAGCACAGAGATATTAAAATAACTGCCAATAACTGAAAGGTTACTCACTGTTAATTCATTTAATATACAGCTACCACCGATGGCACAATATATTTCCTTTTGTATGTATGGTAAATTATTGTCCATTATAATTCCACGGTTCTCTATGAAAGGTAATGATGAAACAAACCCGCTTATCAGTATTAAAAATAAAAAATAAATTAATATAACTGATTTGTTTTCCATTGTTTCATTTGTTTGTCATTATATTTTTATATCCCTGGTTTATTCCCAGTCATTTTCTCGACGATTTGATTCAATGGACTTACTACTTGGTTAACGTGTCCTAACGTCTGACTGACAACTTCTTTTAAGTATTCAAATGATAAATATGCAATCACTATTATACCCCCGATTAAAATGCTGGCGATAACCATCTGACCATATTTCTCCATCCAGTTTTTAGTATTAGCAAACATTATGTCAGCATTATCAATTTCATTGATACGCATCATGTTTACGTCATAACTGATAGGTTTATAATCAACATCATACTTCAACGCTTTATTCAACGGTACATAAATAAATTTATTCTTCACGCTGTCACTGTTAAATAATGTTGTCGGGATGTTTCGTATGTCTTGTAATTTATCCTTTATTGTTTTAAATATTGATTGTTTAGTTTTTAATTCTTTAACTATTGGTAAGTTATTTTCTGTAGCTTGCATCGGAACATACTCACCTAAGATGCGTATATAATTTACATATTCTTTATTATTATATCTTTGAATACATTCATACGGTGGCGGGATTGCTTCTGTCTTGGTATGCCTGAAAATATATATAGTTTGTTTCCCACGATTAATCTTTTTTTCTTGTAATCGGTCTTTATCAACCAGGTATAAATCCCCGTCACTTTTCTGTTCATAGATGTCTGCCATCCAAAACTTTCGTTTCTTTATAACGAACAGCCAGTACCATAATGCTGCGACCGCGAACACGCCGACTAATATCCATACTAATTTTTGTACTATTGGGATTATATAGTCCCATGCTTGATTTACTTCTATCATTCTTACCTTACCTCACTTACTTATTTAAATTGATTATATCATATCAAACGGATTAAACTCTTTCTTCTGTACTGGTCTTCTTATTTTAACTGCTACTCGTTTCTTGTTTGTATATGTTCTATACTTTCTTTTCTTTCCTTTACCAACCAATTTCCTTCTAGTTGTCTTAACAGTTTTATATCTTCTCGTTGGTGAAGTTCTGATTGAACTTTGCGGTGTACCCATGATTGCACCTTGTCCCATCGCACCAATAGCTGTACTGCCTACTCCAAGTAATACTGAACTGCCAATGATCTGTTTAGTTGTTTTCTTGTATGACATTTTATCTTATTACCTCTTTCTGTTTCTTCCTTTCCCTTTACGTTTTGTAGTTTTACAACCGCCACGCCCTTTGTTTGCTCTGCTACCTTTCCCTGAACCGTCCCGTTTCGGAACACCATATTTTTTCATTCTGAATCATTCCTCCAATCCTTTATAAATAACTACCTTATTCTTTTGCTTAATATCGCGTCAAATGAGGGGTATTTTGTTATAATTCATACTTCGCTAATTCTTTATAGATTCTTAGCGCGAGTAACTAACCCATCAACATCCTTACCAAACTTTTTGCTTGGCTTGAAATTCTTATCAGTTGGTTTATTGATTGGCAGTTTAGCCAGATTATATCCTTGTTTCATTGACATTATTTATCACCTTTAGTTTTAATACATCTCTGTTGGTTGCGGTTTATTCTTTTTGAAAATACCCCAACCGCTTGTCTGCGGTTCATTATGTGTTGTGCTTTTAACTTCATCAATATGCCTGGTGCTTGCGAAGAAAGTTTTATATCCGTTACCTCTTGCACCTAATAAAATCGCATGAACTTTACTTATAAGTTCCATAGCAACCCTTGGAATGTCAATCTTCTTTAATGCAAACTCTTCATACCGTCTAGCCAAACTGTTCCATACTACTCTGGCCACTTTCCGCATTGTCCAGTTCATTGCAGTTTCATCATAATTAGATACAATATATACTGGTGAAATCCATGATCCTAAGAATGAAGTACACCACGTGATACCACGTTCATTCATTATAACTAACTGGTCAGATTTATTTTTAGGTTTCTCCCAATATCCAGGATTAATTTCTTCTTCACCGCGCCATAAATGTTTTAACGGTGCAATCATTTCTTCTTTAAAATTAAACAACCATTCCATGAAATCGCGGTCTTGATTAATCGGCATCCCTTGTCTGGCTTGTTGTGCTGCAGCTTGACGTTGCAGTAATTCTTGCTGCGCTAACTGTTCCTGTGCTGATGCTTGTTGTTGTTGTTCTAGTTGTTGTTCTTCTTCTGTATATTCCATTTTCTTCTTCATAACCTCAACGCATTACTAATCTAACCGAACATATTATTAAATTTCATCTTCGGTAACTTGCTTAAGAACTTCTTACCTTTAACTTTGAATCTCCTTTCTTGCCCAGTGAATACTGATTTCTTTGATGCTTTACCGTACTGGTTCTCAATGGATGCGATAAAATCAGCTGTATATCCAAATGCACCGGCTTGACGTTTCCCTCTCTTCCTTTTCTTACCACCGAATAAAAATAATGCTGGGAATCCTAGCATACCAGGGGTAGGTTTTTGGTACGGTGGAGGAGGAGGTGGTGTTTTAGGATATATTGGTGGAGGTGGAACAAAATCAGGTATCTCGGTTATATCTGGAATTTTAATAACATCAGGTATATTAATAATCTCTTGATCAGGAATAATTATAACATCTGGTTTCGGTTTAACTCTTCTGTCAGGTTGTTGAATAATTCTGGTAACTGATTTTTGAATAGTATCTAAATCTACAAACGGTTGTCTTCTTGGTAATAATGTAGGTTGCAATTTAATTTCTGGTTCATTAATTCCTAATGAACTAATCCTTGGTAATCTTGTTGGTTTTGATATTCTGTTGGTTGGTGGTACTGCGATAACATTTTGTGATACTCTGCTTATTAATGTTCTGCCTGGCCTTTTAGTTTCAATTAAACCGATAGTAGGTTTTGTTATTTTAGTTGGTTTAGTTGTTGTCTTACTGATTGATTGTGTAACTTGTCTTGATGATCGTGCTATGTTATCTAATGCTATTTGTCTAGATGGTGGAATGTCTGTTGATACTACTATAGGTTTTAATTTTCCTTTCTTTGAAACTAAATACCCTGATAATGCTTTCGGTTCTGGCGGTTTTATCTGTTGTTTATATATTGATAATGCTCTATCTAAATCTAAAACTTTTCCTTCTTTCGGAGTACCTTTAGGTATCTTTGGTACACGTTTCTTTGGTGTAATTAAATTAAACTTTGTTTCAATAAACCCTTGTGCTTTCCCTCTAACTGGTTTTCCGCTAACGATTGTTTGTTTGATTGGCGGTCCTAATCGTTGTGATGTCGGAACATTGACTTCTTTTGCGCTAACGAACGGAAAACGTTTAGTTTTTAATACACCAACAGAAAATAATTTTTTAGCAGGTACGCTTTCTAAACTTCTGACTGTTGCTTCTGATAATGTTTTATCGCCAACATGAATAAGTTCATGTTTTAATACATTCTCTATTGTAAGCCCAGTATCTATATCTTTTATTTTTATTCCTTGCTTTAATTGTCTTATTATTGAACTAACTTTTGTTTTAGGTAATCTTTTTTCTAAAAATATATCTGGTGGTCCTGTTTCTGCCCAAGCCGCTTGACCGGCTATCTGTTCTCCTTTTAATAATTTACCCTGAAATCCTTTCTGATCTACAAAAAATACATCTCCTAATTTCCCTCTTCCAACTGCCACCGCAGCTGTTTGTTTTGTAGTTAATGGAATTTGTTTAGTAATTACTTCAACCAATTCACTAGGTCTTATTTGTAATCGTTTGAATCCTTTAACGGGAATAATTTCACGATATGATGCAGTAACTGGAAACTTAGCTTGACCGAATGATGGTTCAATACCTGTAAGAATCGGTCCTTCTATTCCTTTACTTATTGTTTTTGTGACTGTAACTACCGGTAATTCTTTTCCTTGAGATACTAACCCAGCTGGGAAAGAAACTTTAGCAACACCTCGTTGGATTATATTAACAATATTTGGTGTTTTACCTGGACCTCTTACTTCTGCTACTTTTGTAAATTCAACACGTACCGGTTTTGTCTTTGGTGTTCTATATGATTTGAACGGTTTACTTAATGTTGTTTCTGTTTCAAAAGCACGGTCTAATATTTGTCCTTTCTTTCCAATGATTACTCGTTCTCTTGCAGAAACTAATTTTACTGATTGAAATGTTCTTGGTATTGATAATTTAATTCCTCTTACACCTAACTTTAATCCTTTACCTACAGTACTGAAAGCAATTAATTCTCCACCAAAAGTACCAGCTTGACTTGATAAAGCAACTAAAGGTTCTTCACCTGCAGCTACTTTAAACCCACCAGAGATTGCACGAATACCTGCCAAACCGGTCAATAATATCTTCGGGCTTGCTTTTATAACAGTTGCAACCGGTTCAGCAAATTTTGTTCCTTTAGAAATAAAACTTGCTACTCCACCAGTTGCAGTAAACGCAGCTATCGTTAATGATGTATCTGCTAATCCTTTTGGTGTCCCTAACCTTGTTGCAGTTTCCAATGATAATTTTGTTGCAAATTCTTCACCAGACCGCCTAACAATTTCTTGCGGCGGAACTATATCCCTTATATTAAATTGTGCTTTTTGTGGTAATGGAGTAGTTAAAGATTCAACTCCTGGTCTAGCTATAAGTTCTGTTACTCTGACTGATGATTCACCTGTACCTTTTATAAAGGCTTTACCAATCCTAGAACCAGTTACCTTTTCTTCAAAGTCTTGTCTTGCTTGTTCCTTTTTACTTGGGTGTTTAACTTGCGGTACGGTTAATAATCCAGTATCAGTAAACATAAAAACTTTTTCTGGTTTACCCACAACCGTACTTTTTAATTTTTGTATAGGTCCAAATTCTTTCTGTTCGATTGTTATCTTTGATGCTGGTCTTGAAACGGTTTTTTCTCTTACTAATCCAAACAACTCAGGAAATAAATCAGGTCTATCCATAATTAATCGTTTTCTTTTCTTTTCTTTAATTCCTTCTTCAACTGCTAAGATTGCAGGAAACAACGGTTTACTAACAAACCCCGTATCAGTAGATAAATCAGAAGTAATAATCTTAGTATCTGTTCGTTTTGTTTTTATTGGTTTTAATATAATTTCTTTCCTTGTCGGTGGTGCTTGTTTAAAAAAGATAGGTTCTTCTCTTTCTTTTAATATAGAAGGTTTTTGTTGTTTAGTTATTCTTTGTTTTATGGTTTCTCTCAATTCTTCTTTAGCTTTAATCTTCTTCTCTGCTTCTTTAAATTTTAATGTACCTTTAGCTGATTGAAACTTTGCTTTCTCAGGTGTTACCCATTTAGTTTCACCACCAGAAGTTACAGCTACTCGCTGAGTATCAGATATTTTACCGCCACCGCTACCGAACGTTTGTACTCTTCCTTCTGATACTTGTTGTTGTACTGTTGTTGCTGTTGGCTTTGCTTCATAGATTGGTTCACCTGTATCAGTTACCTTCCCACTCGGTTGAACAAATTCATCATCACCCATTTAAAGAAACCTCTTACAAGAATATAGATTGCTTATTAATAACATTTAAAAATACTCATTGCTATCAGATTATATAAACCTTTTTATTAATAAGACTTCTCCCTCCAGCCAAAAATAAAAAGGTTTATATATTCTTCTTATAATGGATATGTTCAAGGCAAGGTTTAAAGTGAATGAAGATTCTAGAGGAAAAAGTAATAGGCAGATAGTTGGAAGTCCTGGGAATGATTTCATTAATCGGGTACAAGGACATCTTTCAATGTTATGTCGTTATAGGGCTATTGAAAATTCTGATATTAATGTATCTTTCGATTTTGAGAAACGACTTATCATTTTATATGGTGAGATGCATCCATACATAACAGAAGATAACGAACAGATAATACATACAGATGTTAAAAAATTAAAATGTATTTCATGGGATTTTTCTTTTAAAAAGTTATGGGGTGGTAAATATCAAATTGAATATACGTCAGGAAATTCATTATTATATATAAAGAAATGGGAATTAATGGATAAGATTGAATATGCATTACGTGGATGCATAAGAAGAAATAATTTTGATGTACAAGAATCAGAAAAACGAAGAAGACCGAATTAACGGCGGAGAAAAATAACAATGGCAGAATATCATGAACAAGAAACAGAAGTTAATATTGACGTTAAAGGTGGTAGCTTTAAAGAAATCGTTATGATCCATTTATCACGCATAACATTATTATCTAGTGTAGAATTACGCGGTGGTTACTTCACAATAACTGATACAAAAGAAGGTAGTACTAAAGAAATCTATATCGGTGATTCAAGGGAAGCGTTAAGTAACGCTATCTATTGTTTAGCACAATTATTAATTCCTATATATGACACAGATATGACGGAAGCATTTACTAAATTTAAAACAGATAATGCTGAACTTAAAGCTGCTTTCTTAGATAAAACTAAGTTGGATGATACAGAAGTATTAGGTGAAGGGTATTATGAAGATAAGGAGAAACCAATCCTTGAAACATATAAGATAACGAAACTGAACCTATACCGTGAACTATTCACAGATTTAAGTAAACTGCTTTCAAGGAAAAAATATTTAACAATGGGTGGAAATACTTATTAACAATGGTAGTCTTCCCATTAGTATATTATAAAGAACAACAGAACCCTTGGGTAAGCTATGCCAAACAACAAACACTAAGAAAGAATAATTGTATCAATCTTATTTGTGTTGGCGCACCAGGTTCTGGTAAAAGCTGGGCGTTACTTTCATATTTTGATTTAATCAACCCCGACTTCTCAGTTGAAGAGGATTGTTTCTTTCATGCTAAAGAATTACTTAATTTATTCCGTGAAGATAAGATTAAGAAAGGTAAACCTATTATGTATGATGAATCAGGGATTGACGCTAATAATCTTAAATGGCAAGATCAAGTTAATCGTGGCCTTAACGCTTTCTTCCAAACATCGCGGCATAGAAATTATATCTTCGGTATGAGTGTACCGTTTCAATCTTTCGTCAGTAAAGGAGTACGAACTTTAATGAATTGTAAGTTTGTAGCAAAAGGATGGAGTTCTGATAATAAAACCATAATAAAACCGCTAACAATGGAATGGAACGATGAACAAGCAAAATTCTATAGTAAAAGATTAATTGTTCATCATCCTAACGGTCAGAACTTCTGTGATGAAATATTATTACCAAAACCGCCAGAAAATAAAATTAAAATCTATGAAAAGTTAAAGAAAGAATTTACGACTGACCTTTACGAAGAAATCGGTAAAAAGATTGAAGCAGATGAAGAAGATAAGAAAAGAAAGGCACTCCCGCACTTATCTTTACCGCAAGAACAAATTATTAAATGTATTCAAAAAAATATGACAATGGAAGAAATGAAAGAAAAGTTAAGTTGTAATCAATCAAATATAAGTAATATAATTAGTCGTTTACGAAATAAAGGTATAAAAATTCAAGAAAAGTTAAAAAATGATTCTTCAAAGGGTATTTATGTTATGGATTTAGGTATATATGGGGGGGTGTATGGATTTGAGCCTAAATCACCATAATCACTTTTAACACCATTACACCATTTCGCCACAATTTAACTTGCCATGTCAGAATCTAAGATAAAATGACATAAACTAGCCAAAAAAACGATTAAAATGACACAAACTTATCACATATTAGGATTAATTGTCCTATTATTAATAGCAGGATGCAGCCAACCAATAGTAATCAATCCAGACTGGGCTTGCCAGAACACTACATATATATACTTGAACCATACAGAAATAATAAACAATACAGTTCCATGCGCAATGAAGGTTCAAGTTAATCAAACTGTCTGTGATCCATGCATCCATGAACCGTGCCAGACCGGTGGCTATAGTAGAATATATGTCAATTCTTTATTAAGAGACATTAAAATCCTACAATGGAATCAAAATAAATTCTGGAACTATTCAGACTGCCAAGTGGATTTAAATAAAACTAAAGCTGATTATCTTAAAGCTAAGAATGAACTGTGCGATTATTATAATTCTAGCTGGTGTTAATCTTATAATTTATCATTTACTATATCTATTATTAAATTTGCTGTACTCACTATAGCAACATAGGCATACACAAAATAGAATGGATTAGATAATATAAAACTCATTGCTTCTTCGCAATTAAGATTATACCAGTCCATATATTTAATCATTAATCCTTTGGTTATAATTTGTTGTGATGTTTCTTTCATTCTACAAGTGCCTTCATTATTAATATAAATAATAACCAAAAAATTATTATTGCACCTACTATTGAAAAGGGTAATAATAACAAAAAAATATATATATTCATCTTTCATCCTCCGTAGCTGGTGCTGACTTGAATTATTAATCTGGTAATGTCTTGAACAAGAAACATTAATAAGAAACGTTAAAAGTACAAAACAACTCAAAACCGCATATATAAAACATTCAGATAACGTCAAAGCATTTGTTGATATGTGCTGCGAAGAAAAAGAATATATACAAGCACAACCAAAAAATCAAATTTTTGGGAGTGGATTCTTGAGTTTAGGTTGTTTGTATGCTGTGTATAGGGATTTTTGTAAAGTTGAAGCAATCCAACCAAAAACTAAAGATGGATTTTCTAAAAGATTAAAATACATTGATAGTTTAGCGATTGAAATGGATAAAACTTTAGATTATATTAATAGTTTTGAAACTAATGAAAAACAAAGAACGGTAAGGGGAATTACATTTAAAGGTTCTGAGACAGCTAAGTATGTTTCTGAGACAACAAAGACGTCTTTCCTTTTTTTAACTCAAACTACAGATAAAGTTGAGGTAAAGTATAAAATAAGGAAAGACGTCTCAGACGTCTCAGAAGTCTTAGAAGTTTTCGACGAATTAATTAAAACATTAATGCCATGTAGTAAATGTAAAACTGTAGGTTGTAATCTATTAAACGGTAAGTTATTGTGTAAAAAATGTTTTGAAGAGGCGCAACAATGATCCAAGAAACGATTTATTCAAGGCATATCGAAGATTTGCAGGGCAATCAATTAGATGTTCAGATATTCCAGCCAAAGAAGAAACCACAATCGCAAGAATTAAGCCAAGATATGTTTTCCGGTATGCACAGAAAATGTATAGGTAAATTGCTACCTGGCAAGATGATAATTTATTCTTGTAAAGCAGATTTAACACCTCACATTAATTTGAATTGTTGTTTTTGCATTATAAATTTATCTTTTGGTTTGATGTTATTTGATATTATATGCTCGCCATCAATTTCATAATCAAATAATATAAATTCATCTTTTATATTTTCTTGTATTA
>Ga0208904_1001606_pt1 | contig 15214 bp, 12 predicted proteins | sample AntAceMetag02UKB_FD_184774 | JGI IMG/M metagenome (GOLD analysis project Ga0208904, IMG submission 184774) | Saline lake microbial communities from Ace Lake, Antarctica - Antarctic Ace Lake Metagenome 02UKB (SPAdes) (version 2) | ecosystem: Environmental > Aquatic > Non-marine Saline and...
CATCTATTTTTCCATCAATAAAACCAGAACAAACTCTATTAAATCCACTTGAGCCTATGCTTAATGGATTTGAATTTGTATCTATTGCTCCGAGTGTTAAATTATTTACAACTGTTGCATTAAGGGGTGAAAAATCAAATGTTCTATATAAGGTTGAGTTATCTAAAATACCATTAACATAAATTTTTGCTTCTCCATTACCTTGATTATATGTTCCAGTTATTAAATACCAAGTATTTTCTTCAAGACTTGTGGTTGTTCTAACAAAATGTTGTGAACCATTACTTGCAAGTTCCATTCTTACTGCCTTTTTACTATCTCCAAAAAGACCAGTTGAACTATTGGTATCTAATAAAAGCCCATACATAGTATATGGCTCAGAAGATACTGTATGAGATTTTGCAACTATTCTTCTGTAATTAACATAATTATCTAAATTAATCCAAGCAGATAATGTTATATTTCCGCTAATATTTAAACTATCTGAATTATCTGTTAAAATGCAATCATTAGTTCCATCAAAATCATAAGCACTTCCAAAGGCGTGAGTAGTAGTTGAAGTTGAACCACTATTTGTTCCGTCATTGCTATATATAGAAGAATCTTCAAAATTTCCATTTAAATTATACCAAGCTTTTAAGTTTGTATCGGTAGTGTCTATGATACTATTAAAAAATAGATGATTATCATATTGTCTTAATCCAGTAATATTTAAAAATGCTTCTGTAACATTTGCATAACGATTAAGTTGTATTAAAAATGTTTGATTTGAATTATTATGAAATGTTGTATTTGTGGAATTAGATTGTCCATAAAAATTAGTTATAGATAAACCTGAAACAAAAAATATACTTAAAAGAAGAAGAGCAAAAGCTAAACAAACCCCGAATATCTTTAGTTGTTTTTTACCTTGTTTCATCATTTTTAATAGCCTTCTTTGATTTATAACAGCTTACCTTCATTTGGTCAAGCTTACAATACTCATAATCATCCCATATTACCGCCCAACGATGTGCAGCCATAATTTCGCTAATTCCTTGATATGTTCTTGTTGTTGCCTTTACATTAAGCCCCTGTGCTAATCTTTTATATAAAAAGGCATAATCTCTACAATCCCCACCAACTTCCTGAATATCTTTAATAGTTAAATTAATTTTATCATCTGTTATAGTATAATTATAAAATGTTCCAATATTCTCAACTAAACATTGTGCAGTTTCTTTTAAATTCAAAAGCTTACAATTATTAATTATTTCTTCTTCCGTTGTTGGAATTACTTCAGGTTTAAAGCTAACATTTAAACGAAGGTTTCCAGTCATACTTTCTTTTAATTGAGAATTATAATTATCTTCCATTCCTTTTATGCTATCATTATATTGCCCTTTTAATAATTGATTACTTACTAAAAAACCAAAGGAAAATACTGCTCCAAGTATCATAGCAATAGAAACAAAATTAAGAACCTTATCTTTCATTTTTAGTTTTTCGTTTTTTTTTACCATTTGATTAAAAAGCTCTAAGCCCCCCCGCACTCCATAGTGTTGGATTAATAGTATCAATTATTTCTGTTCCAAAATACTCATCTTCTTTACTGTCTGATTCTACGATACATTTTCTTAATTGTTCTGCATTTGGTTCTCCCGAGCCTTCTTTAATTATACTACCATCAGAACAAACATATTGCTCAGTTCTTATTGGTTCTAATTCTTCGCATACATAACTATAACCGCTGAATAAACTTCCTTTCCATTTACATTCTCTTTGCGGGGTTATTTTATATCTTATTTCTGCCCTATCTAAACCATCATCATCTTCAACTTTTATGGTTACTTTTATTGGAACATCGTTTATTGTTCCTGAGCTTTTTACATAGGCTTTAATGTCTCCATTCTCTTCTAAACCAACACTTGGAATTGTAAATTTAAAATCATACGCACCTGGATTTATCCATAACCGATTAGTTTCAAAATTATAATCATCTGTTTCTCCGTCAGGATATTCTACCTCTACATCAAGATTTACGCCCTCTGCAATATGATTTCCTTTATTAATTAATCTTACTCCTAAAACATAGTCAAATCCTGCAACTCTTCTGTGAGTGCTTGGGCAATTTATGCAATAAAAATCAATACTTGCAATATCTACATCGTGATATAATGCTCCTCCACCCGCTGAAGGTGTAATATAAGAGGGGTCTTGTTTTACAACTGGGTCTGGCATAGAACCGCTACCCCAAGGATTATATGTTTGACTTCCTCCGTCATTACCGCCACCGCCACTTCCCCCAGAAGAACCGCCACTTCCTCCGCCTAAATAATTACTATTACTGTTTTGAGAAGAACCGCTCGAAGAACTACCACCGCCCCCTCCAAACCAACCTTTAACAGTATCAACAACTCTAGAAACCCAACCGCCAACAGAACCGACAGTGTCTGAAAACCAACCTGCAGAAACGGGGGGAATACTAATGACTAAAAATAAAAGAGTAAAAACTACAAGAAACCTAATTGCACTTTTTTCGTTTTTTTTTTGGATAACATTTTTCATTTATTATTTCCTTTTAGCTCTGACTTTCTTAACTCCGCCGAAGATTAGCATAACTCCAATTCCAGAAGCTAAACCAAGCAACCATCTCCACGCAGCAGATATTGCTAAAGAAGAACCGCCAACGAACCAAGCAACGATAATTAGGATTAAACCTACTACAAATCCCCAAGGAATACTTATTCTTGATTTAATTGCCATTTTTATTTGAACCCCTTAGTTGTTTTTAATTTTGCGTCTATTTTGCTAATTCCTTGTTTGCTTTTTCTTCCAAGGAAACTCATTGGAATACTGATTATAAACCATATTGCTTTAAGTATTAATAGCCCAATAGATAGTAGTATTCCCCAAAAGAAAAATACAAATGCAATTATTGCAATTAATATAACTATCCACATCAAAGAGCCTAACCATAAAAGAGAGAATGCCATTTTAAGAAAAACCTCCAGTTAGTTTTTTAACTGTTCTTTTAGCCCTTCTTTTCTCATTTTTCATTGTTTTTTTTAGTGTGTTTGCCATGTGATTTGGTGATAACTTACTAAGTTTTTTAATTGCCATTTTATGGTTTCCTCCTAAGGAATGGTGTAAGACTTCCAGCTACGAAAACTCCCCATAAAATCATTGTAATACTTGCAGATAAGGCAGGGGCTAATACAAAGAAAATTCCTTGCCCTTCCCAAACTGGTTCTCCAACAACATCTATATCACTATGTCCTGTCGCCATACAACCCTTAAAACTGCTTTTTCCTAAGTGCCATATTTCGCTACCTGAACATTTAACTAAACTAAGAACTTGATTTAATTTATTACCATACCAAGATATTAAATTTTCTTGAGCTACTGGATAAACCGCCCCATAAACTGTATGACATGCTTTTGGGTTTGAACTACCTATACAAGAAGCACTTTCTGTGTAACCCCCATATAAATCTCCATCTAAATTTTTAATATCTGTTAGTTGATTTAATGCTTGTGGGCTTACCGATGGAGCGTCAGATGGAACTAATGCAACAAAACTAAATGTTACTCTATCACCTGGTCTTAACCCTGTTTCTCCAATCGCACATTCAACAACATTAACATTCCCTTTTAAATAACCGCCAATATCTTTCCAAAAGCTTCCAGCGTTTGGTCTTTCGCATTCCCCTTTAGATAAACCACTTTTTGTTCCACTACTTAATAAAACTGTAACAACATCAGAAACTGAATTTCCTAACTCTTTATTTAATCTACTAATACAACCACTATCTACTTCATCCCCGCAATAGCCCTTAATTGCCGTCCTAAAATAAGGCATATCAACTATTTTAATACATTGCCAAGAATAAACATTTGCTTCTTTTCCTCCATTCATATCTCTTAATCTATCTCGAACATTATTTGGCAAGTATTTACTCATCTCAACATAACCGCAACTTCTTCCTTCTAAAGTTTTACTAACCTGTTCCCAGAATTGTCCATTGCTTAAACCCAATAAAAACATAACTTTTTGATAACCGCTCATCATTCCCCAAACATCAACCCGTCTTCCGTCTGCCATAACAACTTGAATATCTTTGTCTATTGCTAATTGCAAAGCATAAACATCCGCAGGTAAATCAATTTTATCAAATGGATAACCTAATTGGTCTCCAACATTTTCTAAAGTAAATTCAATAACAACAGGTTGTCCTCCTGCAGCGTAAGGATTATTTATTCTAATCGCTTGAATATCCCCTAAAGAAGAAGAAATCACGCCTTTTGGTTCTGGTTTAACAGTAAAATCTACATCAAATTGAGGTTGAATACATCCTCTTCCTTCAAGATAAACTTCTCCGATTTGGCAACTATTTTCAATAATTTCATCTTGTGCCATAACAGTTGGGATAAAAGAGAATAGAAACATTAAGCAAAGGACTAAAACTGATAAACTGCCGAATACACGATTTTTATTGTTACTTTTTCTTACCATTTTTGCTTACCTATATAAGGGGTTTGTCCTTTATAAAAGTTTTTATTTCTTTAAACTCGTTTAATATTATAAGTTTAAGCCAAAAGCACTACCTGCTTTCAACATTATATCATAAGGAATTTTAAGCATAGTAATATATCCTTGTTGTTTCTCATTTACTTCCCATGAATAATTTGTAGTTGGAAAATATGAATCATTTTGAATAGTTATCTTAATAGAACTTAAATCTTGATATCCTGTAACACTTGAATATTTTTTAACCAATACTGTTTCATCAAATGCTGTTCCACTTCCAGAATAAATTGTTCCATTTCCGTTTACAATAGAATAATCTGCATAAACTTCATTTCCATCTGTATTTCTAAACTTATTTTTAATAGTATTATATATTGGAACATCCCATCCAGCAAGATAACCAGAAAATGTAAAAGAATCAGATATTGAATCAATAAAACCCAAATTCATAACTCCTAAAAAAGCAAAACCTAAATCTCCATTACATTCTAAATAACCATTTGTTAAAATTCCCGAAACTGTTGCTAAGGTTGGAACAAAACAAAATGTATTATGTTTTAAAACAACTCTTTCACTATTTTCAATATGAATTCCTCCTCTCCAATAACCATTATTTGCTGAAATTAATGTATCAATTTTATCAAAATATGTTACTGCCCCTCTGCCATTTGTAAAAAACTGCCCAGATGGTTGTGAATTTTCAAAAAACACATTAGTCATATTAGATTCACAAAAAAAGTTTGATGCTATACTTCTATCTGCAATATTAGTTTTTATTCCATTTTTCTGATAACTCATTGATTTAAATGCAGAATTATCTATATTAATCCAAGTATCAGAATTATAATTTGGAAATGTAAGAGTAACGGGTGGTGCTTTTTCATTGCAAGAACCAATTAATAAATCATTATCCATCCCCATAATCGTCATTCCTTCAGATGCATTACCTGTAATAGAAAATTGAACTCCTTCTAAATCTATTAAACTATTATTTGCATAAACTATTGCGGGCTGTGAACTATTCATTAAAGACGAATATCCATAAAAGCTTAAAATAGCATCTTCCCAAAGAACTTTTTCTGTATTATTTAAATAAATATGGCATAACATTTCAAAAACTCTTGTTTTATTCATATAGGTTGTATTTGCTTTACTCATGTGACATTCAGGATATTTTAATAATTCATCTCTAAATTCTGTGAAATTATCATTTGTTTCTAAAACAGTTGCTCCCCATTTTGTTATTTTACTCGTTGAGGCAGATACTGAACTAATCAAAAATAATCCTAATATTAAAAATACAAAAAATATTGTTAGTTTTTTCATTATGAACACCATCTCCCATTTTCAATGGATTTAGTTATATTCGAAGTGATATATTTTACAGTTGTATTTCCGCATTCCCCAGTTCCATCTTGGCAAACTTTAAAATTATTTGTTGCGGTAGTATTATAATAATAACAACCACCAATATGCATTCCAGCTACAGTTAAATTTCCATTTCCTAAATCTATATTATTATTTGCAATATTTCCAATATTTAAAACATCTGCTAAATCTTGAGGTTCTGGAGTTGTTGGAGAAAACCCTACAAAACCATCAACTAAAACTGCATAATCTAATGAAAATTCATGGTCATTATCTCCTTCGTCATCTTCTTCATCATGCTGTAATTTTAACATAACTTTTCCTTCATTTCCTCCAGTTCCAATATGATTCAATGCGTCTAAAACTAATGAAACCTCAACAATATAATGGTTAGAATAATATATTTCAACATATTCGCAATCCCAATCACTTCCACTCCAATCCCAAAGGCAAGTATGAATATGATGAAGTTTATTTGCTTTTTTATCAACACTGTCATGAGCATTATACCATAATCTTAAAATAATATTATCAAAGTCTTCAACATTAGTATAATTAACAAATACTGCAAAATCTTCATTGGTTAATTCTTGAACAACATATGCACCGCTTCCAAAATCATTAACATCTGAATAAGTTCCGCTAACTCCATCATGGTTTTCTGCACTAATTGAAGAAGCATTATAAATAATTGCATTATTAAGTATATTTACAGTATCATTAAAAGAATAACAAAATCCATCTCCATTTAAATATTCTCCATTTGCACAATTAGAAGCATTAGTGTCTGTATAAGAAGAAATATATCCCGCAGGATTTGTTGCATTATATTTTAAATTAAGGGCAGTGTCTATTTGTGTCGTATTATAAAAGCCTAATGCCATTATGTTAAGAGTAGTATTTATTGAATTAATTAAGGCGGTATCATTATATCTTTGGTCAACTAAAAGTAAATAATTTGTTAAATTATTTTCTATTTGAGAAATATTATAATAACTAGAAAATTCATTATCAATATAACTATCATTATAAAATCCTAAACTCATTATATTCTGAGTAGTGTTTACTGAATTAATTAAAGTTGTATCATTATATCTTTGGTCTGTTCCAAGAAGATAATTTGATAAATTATTATCAATCTCAGTAGTGTTATAAAATCCTAAACTCATTATATTTTGAGTGGTGTTAATAAGATTAATTAAATCTGTTTCATTATATCGTTGGTCTACTTGAAGCAAGTATAAAGAAAAATTTGCATTAATTTCTGAAATATTATAAGTTTCAGAAGTATTGTAAACATTAGTTTTCAAATAATAATCCAAAAACATTTCATTTAAAGTGCTTGTAGAAACTCCTCCACCGCCCCCTGAACCAGTTGGCAAATCATTTATAGTTCCCTGCATAACTTCTATATCACTTTCTAATAAAACAATTCTATTATTTAATAATTTTTCATTTAAGGTTTGAGTATCTGTATCTTCAATGGCTTTTTCATTAAAAAGATACCCAATAAAAAATAATGTAAAAAGGGCAAGAACGCAGATAATAACAACAATACCCGTATAATCTTTTTTATTATTTCTTCCATAAGTATTTACGCCATTCATATTATCCATTTTTAAAACTATCTCCTGAATCTTCTGTCAGGAAAACCTCTATTTACTTTTTGTTCTTTTTTGTTCCCTCCAAAAGTCAGCTTTAACATTAGAATTATTCCAAAAAATGCTCCAATATAAACTGCCCAACCTTTTTCAAATAACCAGTATTTTGTAAAGTCCATTGCTTTCTTCATTTGTTCTCTTGTATCTCCGCTCCAAGTGCTTACTGGCTCAGTAGTTGTTCCATTAGTAGTTTGATTTGTTTCGGTATAATTACCCGCCCCATTATTAACATAACTCCAATTCCCTAAAACGGTGTCATTAGTATCGGAGTCAGAACCTCCCCCAGTGCTTCCGCCTTCAACATATCCTGCTTCTTGTCTTAATTCTATTTCAATATTTCCAGTTGTTCCTAAGTTTCCATAATTATCATAACATTGAATACTCCAGTTAAAAAAGCCTCTTGAGGCATAAGCAAAGTCGAAAGTGTGATTTATACTTTGATTAGATACTGATGTGTTTGTGGCTTGAATAGTGTCATTAATTACCAAACTGCAATTACTTATAACATTTGTATCTGTTGCCATATAAGTATAGAGTATTTGCGTTGAAGTAGTTGATAGACCGCTTATAGGCGTTGATTTGCTTACTACGGGGTTAATTGTATCCTTAAAAAAAGTTACGCTTGATTGATTTTCATTACTGGCGGTATCATTGCAATAAACAATCCAAGTATTATTTCCCTCAACGCTTGTTAATTCTGTGAAATTTATTCCTGCAACAACACTTGTTGAGTTAGTTACCCCATTATCTCTCGAATACCAACAACTATCAGAAGTTTCATCAACTATCGTATAATTTAACTGACTTACATTAATAGTATAATTTATGTTTAAAGGATATGTTATATTTACAACTGGATTTATAATATCTTCAACATAAATATAACTAATTGTTGTGTTTTCATTTCCTGCGGAATCATTACAAAATACTGTTATGTTATGGTAACCGATTAATGAAGAACTAAAAGTATAAGCGGTCATATAATCAACATCGCCTATTAATTCTAATTCTGTGCTACCATTTGGATTAGTAATTAAATAATTCATTTGGTTAATATTAGTATCTGAGCAAGTTGCATTAATATCACTTGTTCCTGTTCCCGCTTCTATTGTTTGGTCGGATATATTTATTATTACTGCAGGATTTATATTATCTATTTCTAAAATCCTTATTTCAGTATTATTTATATTTCCAGCTTGGTCAATTGCAAAAGATTGAAAACTATGTTCTCCTTCTTCTAAATTTGTAAAATTATGAAAATTACTTGTTGAATTATAAAGAGATAAAACCTCTTCTGCAGATAAAGAACGATTAAAAATTAATATATCATCAATTATTCCCTCTGTATAAGTTAAACCAGAATCTTTTCCTATTCTTATTACACTATCTGCATAATTATCTCTTACTAAATCTTGGGATGCGTCTTCTATTCCGTTTATATAAATTTTTGAAGTAGTCCCATTATAAGTTCCAACTAAATGATACCATAAATCACTCTGAAGTGTTTGGGCTGATGTTGCTTGTATTGTCCAATCTCCTGTTCTAAATTTAATCTTTGCATCTTGTGTATAGAAATCGTATCTAGGGGCAGATTTAACCATTAACTTATGTTCTTCAGTTATTACAGGGCTTTTAAACCAGAGAGAAAATGTTACAGTATTATTTAAAGTAAGGGAAGGAGTTTGCATATAATCATCTATATCATCAAAGTCATAAGCGTTTCCAAATCTTCCATTAGAAATAGAAGAAACATTGTTATATAAAGTAAGGTCATTTGAATTACCAGAATCATCTGTTCCTTCATTTTCAAATCTCCAAAAGCCAACTAAGGAATTATCAGAATTAATAAAAGAATAAATATCATTAGTATCATTTGTGGTATAATTTATATAAAAAGAATTACCAGAATAAGCTCCATTTGATAAAGTTGGGGAGGAATAATCTATATTTGAATTTATTGTATCAATTATTAAAGTTTGATTTGAAGTTATAGTGTTTTTTCCCTCATCGTTCCAAAGACTTATCCACCAAGTGTAAACTCCGTCTGCTAAGCTTTTTATCCAATTTTGAATTTTACTCATTTCTCCTGAAACAAAGATAATAGTATCTTCAATTAATGTTCCATTGTAAATATTTAAAGTAGCATTATTTAATCCAACATCATCTGTTAAATTAGCAGTAAAATTTATTGTTGCGTTATTTATATAAGTATTATTTAAAGGAAGTAATGAAGTTATTGTTGAAGGAATCCCTGAAGAAAGATAAACTATATTATTTTCCCCCCCTTCCTGATAGGAATCCATTATTTCATCATTTGTGCTTGAGAAAATTATTTTATCTGCAGTAATTAAATATTCTTCTCCAGTCTCTAAATTTGTTATATTGTTATAAGGATAAACTCCAGATATATTAAGTTCAGAAATATTATAACTTTCATCGCAAATATTTTGCAATATTAATCCATATTGTTCTCCGTTATTACAACTTGTTGAAATTATACAAGAATCTTCTGTGGTTTGATAAACATTTCCACCAGATTGGCATACTTGAGACATTTTTTTAGGTTCGGTATAAGCAGGATAATAAGTTGGCTCTGGATTATCTAATCCCGCTTCGCTTATTGATGACCAAAATGAAGGATATTCGTGGTAGTTCTCTGGGCAATTAAAATACGAAGTTGCATCATCCCAATGATAAGTCATTTCTACAACTGTATTTGCATGTCCGCCCCTAAAAATATCTAATAATGGATATAGAATATTTGCTTTATATTCTCTGCTTAATCCATTAGATTGATTTTTTAAAGTTCGAGATGTTGGACTCCATTCGTTAAGCCATATTTCATTAAATTCTATTCCATAAGTAAGTGCCTCTTCCTTTAAAACATTTATTCCATTAGACATTGAGTATGAATTTATATAATGGTCTGTGTATGGATGAAAAGAAAACCTATGTGTTTCATTAAAAACTTCACTTAAATTACTCCACATCATTCTAGTAAAATTAGTTATATCTGCAGAACTATTGAAATGAGATAAAGCAGTATCTCCATAAGCTACAAATTTTATATTTGGATTATATTCTTTAACTGCCTGATAAGTCGAATTAAAAAATGTTACAAAATCTGTTTTTGCATATCCATTAGGAAGATTATCCTCAAAAAATCCTCCATAAGGCTCGTTCCACATCCACATGTAGGAATCATTTTGATAATTATCCACTTGCTGATATGCGTCAATACAAATTGCATTAAATGTGTCTAAATCATTCACCATACAATCTCCTGTATCTGTATCTGATTGATTATCTATACAATAAGATGAATCAGGATTTGAAAGATTTGCTAAAAACAAAGGAGTATACGCACATAATAGGTGAGTTGTTATTCCATTGTCTCTATTAAATTGAACATTTTGTATTCTTGCAGAATAGTTTCCATATCTCCACCAAGTATAATTTGCTCCGTCTTCTGTTAAGGTAACATGGTCAATTAAAAATGATTCTCCAATCCCAATACCATCAATTAAATTTAATCTTACCTTATTATTAATTGTTGGAACATCACTCCAATTGCATAAAATACTAACTGCTTGCCAATCTCCAGTTGCTGTAAAATCTGTGCTATTGCATGTGTCATAATTATCTATTCTTTTTATATTCATATTGGCGGAACCTGTTCCTTTAACCATTATTGTTAAATTATATTCTTTATTGGGTTTTATGTTTATATCCCTATATAAATATCCTGAACCACCAGATACGTATGTGATATTTGTAGAACTAGCTCCTGAAAAATATTCGGAATCTTTATGAACATTAAGCACTCCCGCAGCATTTGCTCCTACATACCAAGCTTGCATTCCATTATGCCCCCCTTGTGAATCTCCATAAGAATCATTTGTCCAATCTTCAAAATCTAAATTAAACATTCCATCATAATAACCCGCTAAACTCAAATCAAAACTTACAGATTTTAATCCACTATCCAACATTGCTTGTTGTTGAAAAGTATAATTATTTAATGTTTCAGAAATTCCATCGCAATCTGTATCTTTACTTCCTGTGAATAAAGTTGGAGTTTGAAGTATAGTTCCATAAAAATCGTTTCTAATAGCACTAATAAGGCTACTAAAATTTGCACTAATTGTTTTTAACTTAATGAATTGTGTTATAGTTTTTTCTCCTAAGCATACATCGGAACCATTATTAAAACAAAAATTATATGTATGAATAATTGAGGGGACGGAGGCATTTATGTTTCTAGAAGAATAATTAAAACTTTGATTAGAAATAAAATTATAATCAGTATTATTATATTTACTTAATTGTAATGTATTAACTTCCTTTATTTCACTATCGCTTAAAGAACGATTCCAAGCCATTAAATCATCCATAGAACCATTAAACGCATTATATATTGTAGAAGAATACGAATTATGTGCCCCCAATTTTCCAGGTATGCTTCCAAAATCAGAATAAATTATTGTTCCGCTAACATTTTTCTCGGCTACATTTATCCCATTTATATATATTCTTTCGTTATGATAAGTTCCATCGTATGTTTTTCTTATTAAAATATTTGTCCATTGATAATATGGAACAGAATCGGTTGAAGATGAAATTCCTTGGTCTGTTCCATTTCTAATAAGATAATTTACTTTTCCACCATTTCCGCTTGGGCTTCTATAAAATTTTAACCAACCATCATAAATTCCATATAAAGAAAATATTTGAGCATCATTAGTCGCAGTGTATGGATTTGGATTAATCCATATAGAAACAGTATAATTATCGGTTGTGCTGTTTATATAATTTGTAAAATCAAACAAAACTTGTCTTGGTGAACTTGCAGAATAATTAGTTCCCGTAAAATTTAAACTCCCAGAATTAAATTTTCCAGTATTTTCAACCCAATTTAATCCATTTTTTAATGTTGCGTTTATTCCACCATAAGGAGACCAACAAACACTATTAGTTTCATTCTCCCCTATAAGGCTATTATTATCAAAATTACAAACTCCTACTAATCCGTCTAAAATATTTATTGAATCTGAGTCAAAACTAAAATTTGCAGATAAAAAAGCATTTGTAGATATACTTAAATTTATTATTTCTGAATTATTTTTTGTCTCAAAACTATCGTTAGGATTATTTTTAATTATAGATGAAGCTAAAACAAAGGTTACAGATAAAATAAGAAGAAGAGCCATTACTAGAGATATCTTTTTTGCTTGTCTTTTTTTGTTGTTATTTCCTATTATCTTCATTATATATTTTAAGCTTATTGTTTATTTAAAGGTTGGTAACCCCTACAAAGTTACTAATCTTTTTAAGTGAACCCCAGTTGTTCGTTTACAACTTTTTTAACTTTACCGCCTGAACTAAATATGGATACAATATCCATTACTATGCAAATTAATAAACTAATCCACCATAATCCAACAGATGCATAAACTAAATCATTCTTTGCCATGTGCGGAGCTATGATTCCAGGTGCACCGAATACCATTCCAAGCATAACCATTATAAAGAACGATATTAATTGATGAACTAAAACAACCGTAAAACTAAACTGCCCTGCGTCTGCCATATTTAATGCAACCCCTGTATGTAATAGGGAAGCAAATCCAACAACTAAAAATATTGCAGCTAATTGTCCATTTTTATTTTCTTTTGTTAATCTTCCTTTATTCTTCATAGCAACGCCAATAAATAAACTGATTAAAAATACGATTAATAAACTTTCAGTAATTGCAAAGAAAAGGCTATTAACAACCCAGTCCATAACTGGTGGTGGAATAATTTTATCTAAAAAATAAGTTGCTCCCTCTGTTATTGCACTTGGTAATTTCTGGACTGGAAGAATTGCAAACATAAGCAACCAAATCGGTAACGATACTAAATAACTAATCGTCCAAGTCGGTCTTAAAAGTTTCATATAACTTAAAAAGCCCGTAAATCTGCTTATTATATATAGGGTAACCATAAACCAAGCTAAACCAGACATTGCAATAACTACAAAACTACTGCTAACTTGAACTAAGAAAAACCAACCCATAGCGATAAGAAGAACGAAAATAATATCTCCTAAACTTACCCCGCCCTTACTTGGTGAAGAACCTAATGTTGCCATAATAATTTAAAAAAGCCAACCAAAGTATTTAAATATCATTTTTACAAATAATGTTCCAATTCCAATAAACAAACCAATTAAGACTAAACTAATAATACCAGTCTTCTTTCCACCATAAGTTTTTATCCTCGTTTTACTTTGTAGATTTTTGAGTTTCATTTTCTTTTTATGTTCGGATTACCATTTTTATTCCTAATATTTAAAGGGTTTCTATCTTTAAATAACTTACTTCTTCTAATAATAACAAAAAAAAAGGGGGAAAAATTAATTTCCCCCAAAATTGTAAATAAACTTAACAATTGAGCATTAACCGAACTAATCTAGTTCGATTATTGCACCAAGCTGTTTACCCAAAGGACTATTGATAGTTTCTAACAAACCAACACTTGCTTCGTCTCCATCGTGTTGATAGAAGTCAAAGTATGCCTTTCCGTCAGAACCTCTTGCCCAAGCACCATCAAACGCTGTAAAAAATACAACATCATTGTTTGGATTCTTGCCAGTCTTGGCGTTAATCTTTGCTTTGATGTTTGGTGTATCTTCCCATTCTTCAAGGGAAATTACATCGTTTGTTCCTGTCTTATAAACATAACAGTTTTCATATTCAGCACTTGTAAGTGCAGAATTTGCTTCCGTTTCATTTACGTCAACAGCTCCGTCTTCAACGAAGATAGGTCTCATGCCCTTAGTCCAATCAGAACCAACAATCTCTAGAGACGAAACATTCGCTCCTTCGGTTCCAGTGCAGATAGACTTTATATTAAAAGTTCCATCCGCTCCATTATTACTCAACTTGATATATATGGTTTCCTCTTGACCTTCGCCAAGTGTTGCCTTATAATCATGTGAAGCAGTAATGTCTGCAGCAGACAATGCAGTTGAACCAGTATCGTCGTAAACTGTTACGACCATATTTGCTTCAGACTGAATTGTTGCCCCGTAAAGAGTAACTTTATCGCCTACATCAATCTCCCGCCCAGTTAGGGGGTTAAGGTAATAAGTTGCATCTCCTCCGTAGAAAGTCAAAACTGTGTCTTCAGGAACAGATGTTATAGTATCATTAGTCTCATCAGTAGCAGTGCTTAGATATTCCTTGACAGTGATGGTTCCATCAGCGTCTGTTACTTGCGTAATTCCGCCAACTGGAATACCAGCCGAGATAACAGCGTTATCATTAGCAGTATCTAATACTTGGAAAGTAAAACTTGCAGCGTCTGGTCGGTCGAAATATTGAGTCTTTGAACCCTCTATCACGATATCTCCAGATGTGTCTTCTAGTGAACTGGTTATTCCCTTGCTATCTAAAGCAGGAGCTAACCATTTGTTATAAACGCCTGTGGCACCCATAATTAAGAAAACACCGCCAACTATAATAAATGCCCACGTCAAAAGACCGCTTTTCTGCTTTCTTCCAGTGGTTCTCATAGGTAGAACAGCTCCTTTCTTATTCATAAAGTGAGCTTTCATTTTCTTTCTTTTTTATCCTCCATTGTAATATTGCTAAGTATTAACAGTTTATAAGGTTTTTTAAAAAATTAAAGT
>Ga0208904_1001611_pt1 | contig 15186 bp, 11 predicted proteins | sample AntAceMetag02UKB_FD_184774 | JGI IMG/M metagenome (GOLD analysis project Ga0208904, IMG submission 184774) | Saline lake microbial communities from Ace Lake, Antarctica - Antarctic Ace Lake Metagenome 02UKB (SPAdes) (version 2) | ecosystem: Environmental > Aquatic > Non-marine Saline and...
GTTTTTGGTCGGAGCGAGGATTTTGTCATGGATGAGTCCTACCCGTTACAGCGCTGGAAAGAGCCCTATCCGGATCACAAAATCAAAGCCGAAGAGATCTGCTGGATGTATTACAGGGAGCAGAGAACGCCGGTTACCATGGTTTATCCCTGCTGGGTGTACGGAAGAAATGACTATACATTTGTGGCAAATCTGGCTGATGCCATTATGAAAGAAGAGATGGTCTTCTGGCGGAAAAAGGCTCTTATCTGGCCGACCTACATCGATAACCTCGTCGACCTGATTGTCCAGATATCAGAAGATGAACGTGCTGTCGGCAACGGATACCTGGCCCATGATGGGGAATCTACGACTTTGCAGAGTTTCTGTGAGGGGATCGCCCATGCGTTGGATGTTGCCCCGATAATCCGTTATATTCCCTATTCTGCTGCATATGCATATGCAAAGTTCTTGGAAACTGTGTACACCATCATCCGCAAAAAATCGAGACCGCTTTTAACGACTTATATGGTCAAAAATCTGGGGTCGAGGCTCAGATTCTCCATTGCAAAGGCCCAACAAGAGCTAGGATGGCAACCGCGGGTATCTTTCGAGGAGGGTTTTCAGTGCACCATGGCCTGGCTCAAAACAGTGAATCCCAAAGATCTTAAAACCAAGTAAAAAATCACCGACATGCCTGTAAATTGAAGATTGAGACATATGAATATCCGTAAAGAACATAAATTAATAGCGGCCATGCAGTTTATCACGGTAGCCGGTGTGATCGTTTGCTGGCTGGCCTTTTACCTTTTTCCTGAGACTATTCAGATCTCCTCCGGGTATCACTTTCAGTTCGATACCCCCTTCCCTCCTCTGGATGTAATGTTTTGTGCGGGTCTTTGCCTTTCAGGGATGGCGCTGCTAAAAAACCTGAAATGGGGACGTTTCCTGTCCCTGACTTGTGGGCTCTATCTGATCTACCTGGGCGTCATTGATGTTGGAATTCCCTTTGAGCAGACCGTCGTTGCCGTCTCCATTATCGATATTGTTTCCAATGGATTCGTCAACCTCTGGTGCGTGGTTCTGGGTCTTTACATTATCCTGAAACTCAAAAAACGGGAAATATAAAACTCTGCTGCTTCCCCGTAACACCACTACTCACTTCTAAGTAACAAGTTGTCACCCCGGTTCTTTCCTGCGAGTCTCGGAAATTCAGTTCCTGCGAGTCTCTTTCGCAGGAATGACAAGCCCTTCTCCTCAGCCGGTGTTATGTTTCAAACATCAAACCGGTTCATTCTGTCAATTCAAAGTCTACGTCTTAATTTTTACCGCATTATTTAGCAAGCAACCAAGGCTTCTCATGGAACACACTGAAACGGAAAATGGTGGTTGGATTCCGGCTGTTTTAACCGACCTGAAGAGATTGAGCGGAAAGAAAGTGTTGGAAGATGGTTATTTTCAGCCAATATCAAAGTCAGCTCTCTTTTCAAAGAGCTGACTGCACTGTATAATACTAATCTATGGTGATGGTGGCCGCTTTGACCTCGGCCGGGATGTGGGAGGTGATGTTGCTCAAGTCCAGATCAACCAAACCCACTATGGCATCTGTGTCACTGGCTTCAGTCATTGCGGTGCCGGTATACTCATAAAAGGTTTCGGTTTCGGAATCGTATGTCCCGATAAAGCCTTCTGTATCGCTGTAAAAAGCCGGATTAATCAAATAACTAATCGATTTGTATGCATCCTTTAAAGACTGGGTGTTGGCATCGCTTTCCCAGGAAACAAATGTCTCCAGTTGAGCCAGGGTGATTTCATGACTGCCACTGTTGGTAGCCGTATTATCAGCCTGCGCCGCCATCATCCAGTAATACACGTTGGATTGATCGGTTTCATCGGCTGAAGCAAGCGGTAAGGTCGCTACAAAGGCGCTAAAGGTACTGGCAGACGAGTATAATGTAAAAATAGTCTCAAATGCGTGCCCACCTGAAAAATAGGTTTTCGCCAGATTGTATTCATCAATGGAATATTCATGGGGCGGTGTAATGGGTTCATACAACAGGTAGCCCCGCAAAAAGTCGGCCCTTTCCTGTTCTTCAGATAAAGTCAGATTCGCTCCGCTGTCACCGTCGGTGTCCACATCGTCTGTAGCATCTGCCAGTGTTTCCAAGGTGGCATTCATATCATCCAGCATCATCTGCCCGAAAACAGTTGAGATCGAATCATCGGTCCAAACATCGTCAGATGCATCGTTCCTGGTCTCAAGTGGAATAGACAGATAGAGTTTGGCACCCTCATTAACCACATCGGCGATGGCTTTAAACATGTACATGGATCGGTCGTCTCCCCAGGTCATATTTTCACCATTCAGGGTGGCTTCCGTTTCCCAGCCCGGGTGATAAGAGGTTCCGTAAATGGTAAAGAGCTCAGTCGTGCTGTTATAGCTTGCGGTTAAAAAAACCTTTTCGGGCTGTCCCAGATCCAATGCAGTTTTCTGGGTTTCCGTCAAATCTGACCAGTTATCAGTGGCATAGGTCCTGTATTCAGACGAGTCCTGGATGACCTTAACGTCCAGTGTTTTGGGATTAGCGGTCCCATCAAAGGTAACATCGAGATACCGAGTCACCTCCACACCGATGATATTGGCAGCTGTTAATTCTTCAGCTTCTTCGACGATTTTCCATTTCATTCTTCCCTCGGCGGAACCGTCACTGATGGTAAAGCGGATAATCATTTCCGGGTCCGTAGCGGAAGCACTGAAATACAGACTCAGTTTCCATTCATAATCTTCATCAGTCGGTTTTTGAACCATAAACTTTTTTGGTGCATTGGGCTCACTCGGATCGTCCGGGATGGTGTATTCAGTATCCAGCGCAGCCGTTTGCAGGATACTGCTTTTAACGATCTCCTGCATGAATGTTTTAACCTGGTTTTTCATCATTTCCGCCAGTCCCACATATTGGCGGATACCTGAATAAATCCCGATCAGGCCACTGTCGGAACTGCCTGACTGGGCATAAAGCGGTTCGTGGATGTTGGAGGAGCTTGAAGATGATATTATCAAACTGTCAGGCAGATCGATAATACTTTCTGCCAAAACGGTACTGTTTGTTTCGGTAAACGTGGAAATAACCTCAGGGTTGGTAGTGCTGACCACTGTGTCGTCATCATCCGACTCACACCCGCTGACGGCAAATATCACCATTGCCAAAAATAATAAATAATAAAACAGCCATTGTTTCGTTTTCATCTTTCCTTCCTTTATTATGTAAATAAATAGCCTTCAATAACAAACGGTTAAAATTGTGCTGGTTAAGGTTTCCCCAAAAACAGCCTTTTTCACTGGCATAAAATTATCATATTTCCCGGCAAATGCCTATACCTGAAATTGAGCAAAGACATCGTTGGAGTTCTTCTGCAAATGACATTCCTTTTGCCGGGTTCTCTTCTCAAAGGGCTATCAAAACTGGATCAAACGAATCCTGATCAAAATTGCGGTTTTATATTAATACGCCTCACCGGGACATAATTGTCGATAAAAAATGGAGACAGGGACGTTGTTTACAAAGTATACAAACACAAACAAAATTCGATTTTCTATTCCCACCTTCCCTGATGTCGCACGGTAACTTTCGTGACGCTTTAGGTAGGGATAGCCCCTCTTATTTACATTCACGAATCTAATAGCTGGTGTTTTTTCTGATTTAAGGGGATTGATTTAGTATACTTTGTCAACAACGTCCCCTAGATCTTTTTTTTCTCACATGATTTGTTTTGTAATCTTCCTAAAAAAAAATAACCATCAAGTAATGACACTTTTTTTCGTTGCAATTGCTCCGGTTTTTTTCCAGACTTGAATTATGCAACTGTTCTGAAAATAGGTGATCAAGCTCTGAAACCGGTTGCAATTATGCACTTGATAGAAAGCAAATTGAACTCTATCGCGTAACGATCCAAGTGCGATTTAAAAAGACAGTTTCTCGGAGTATTCCTGAGTTATTTAACCATTAATTTAGATTTATATATCTGAAAAAGGATAACAATTGAGCATAATAACAGATCTGCCTTTTTACCTGATTGCCATTCCTGCAGTGCTACTCTATGGAATGGCCAAGGGCGGTTTGGGTCCGGCATTGGGTGCCATTGCGGTGCCGGCCTTGTCCATGGTGATAAATCCGATTGAGGCTGCAGCCATTTTTTTACCGATCCTTTGCGTTATGGATATTTTTGCCGTTTGGAGTTTTAGAAAAACATATGACATCAAACACTTAAAGAGGATATTGCCGGGCGGAATCGTCGGTATTATTGTTGCTTCGTTTCTCATGGGGCAACTTTCCGCGGACGCTATTCGGCTCGTCATCGGTGCCATTGCGGTTGCATTCTGCCTGAACTACTGGATCGGTTCAAAGCGTATAAAAAAGAAAAAGGGAGGCCTGCTCAGCGGATGGTTTTGGGGCGCAACCGCAGGTTTCACCAGTACTCAGATCCATGCGGGAGGTCCACCGATTGCGGTCTATCTTCTACCCCAGAATCTAGACCGGAAGGTCTTGATGGGTACCATGGCCATGTTTTTCATAGTCGTAAACTACCTCAAACTGATTCCCTATACGATCCTTGGGGCGTTCGACGCTTCAAACATCATGACATCAATTGTCCTGATGCCTCTGGCGCCGGTAGGAATCAAGCTGGGCTATCTTATCCTGAACAGGGTCTCCCAGAAAATGATTTATCGGTTTCTCTATATCGCGCTATTTATGTCTGGTACAAAGCTGCTGTATGATGCTGCTTTTTAAATCAGCAGTCAAAAGGTCCAGATCAAGATACTTCAGGATCTTTTCAATTCCTCATCCATAATCTGACCGAGTTCCAGCTGGAGTTCCAAAAAGTTCCAGTGAACATCAAAAAACGGCAAAAAAGAGTAAATATCAGAGAAGATCCGTAACGCCCGTGGTTAAAGGCTTATGGTTTCTGTATTTGAAGTAGATTTTAGGTGTGGTTGCCTTGAAGTTTGGTGGAGGTGATGCGTTTTCTTTCATCAATTTTCTACATTCCAGATATTTGCTACCGGATCAGCATACAATCGCCGTAGCTGAAGAAACGGTAACGGTTCTGGACGGCCTGGTGGTAGGCATCTAATATCAGGTCTTTTCCTGCGAGAGCCGAGATCATCATTAACAGAGTGGATTCTGGCAGATGGAAATTGGTCAGCAGCTGGTCAATCGTCTTGAAGGTATAGGGGGGGTAAATGAAAATGCGCGTGTTTCCGGGACCGGGGATCACCTTTCCGTTCTTCCAGGCAGATTCCAGGGTGCGGGTCGCGGTTGTTCCCACAGCAGTGATGATGCGTCCACTTTCCTTGGCATGATTCAGTTTTTCCGCCACCTCTTCGGAAATGAAATAGGTCTCTTCGTGCATGACGTGCTGCCGAATATCTTCGACTCTGACGGATTCAAAGGTGCCTGCGCCGACGTGGAGTGTGACTGCCAGGATTTCAATTCCTTTGACACGCAGTTTATCAAGCACCGTCTCGGTGAAATGGAGTCCGGCAGTGGGGGCTGCGATGGCGCCGGGTTCATTTGCAAAAATCGTCTGATAGTTCTTTAGATCTTCACTGCGCTGGACCTCTTTTTCCCGGACTTTGTGAATATAGGGGGGGAGTGGTGCATAGCCCACTTTTTCGAGTGTCTGGAACAGGCTTTCCGTTTCGGAGAACTTCAGGTTGCAGTGTCCATCGGCGGTTTTATCCTCTAATTCTGCGGTTAATGCGCCTTGGCACAATTCCAGAATCTCTCCTGCTTTGATTCTGGCGGAATTTTTTACCTTGCATAACCAGTGTCCCGGTTGATTTTCCCTGATGAGCAGGACTTCAATGGAGGCTCCAGTTGCTCTTTTTCCGGGAAGTCGCGCCGGAATGACCCGAGAATCGTTTACCACCAGGATGGAATCGGCCGGCAGCAGATCCGGTAGATCGGCAAAACTCCGGTGATCCAGAGCGGTAGAATGCCGGTTCAAGACCATCATTCTCGATGCGTCTCGGGGGGATGCCGGGCGGTCGGCAATCAATTCTTCTGGCAATTCATAGGAGTACGCAGATCGGAGGATGTTCGTCATATTTTTTAAACAGTATGGCACATTTTTCGAATTATACCCTTCAACAGACTTTGAAGAGTGAAACAAGAGAGTGGCTCGTTTTACTGACGCTCATGTAACCGATTATGGCCAAGGAGGGCTGATGACTATCGATGAAAAAACCCGTTCCCTATTAACAAACAAGTTGCAGTTTACCGGTGAGCATATCACTATACTGGAAAACAACGCTGGATTACTGGCTCGGACCATGAATCTGATGAGCATGATCCAGCGGTCTCCAAAACAGCAGGAGATCAAAAAATTTGTTCGGGTCCAACTTCTGAAGATCAGGAAGGACCTGGATACTTCCCCTTATGCAAATCACGGTTTACTCTTAAAAGCCCGAGCAGAGTACTATACATTCGGGCGAGCTTTCCAGTAGATCCGCTTAAAAGTCTTTGGCATACCCCAGGTATGCCTGGGGTGTCAGCTCTCTGAGCGATGTTTTCACATCCTCTGGTAATTCAAGGGAGTCGATAAAATCCTGCAACACTTTCTGATCCACTGCTTTGCCCCGGGTCAGTGCTTTCAACTTTTCGTATGGCTCCGGAATATGGTAACGCCTCATCACGGTTTGCAGCGCTTCACCCAGTAACAGCCAGGAGGCCTTCAGTTCCTCAGCCATTTTGTCTTCGTTGATGGCCAGTTTGGATAGTCCATTCAAGGTTGCTTTATAGGCCAGGATGGAATAGCCGAAGCCAACGCCGATATTGCGCAACACAGTACTGTCAGTCAAGTCACGTTGCCATCTGGAAACCGGTAGTTTAGCCCCTAGATGCTCGAAAACGGCGTTTGCGATCCCCAGGTTTCCTTCTGAATTCTCAAAGTCGATGGGATTGATTTTATGGGGCATGGTCGAGCTCCCGACCTGGCCTTGAACCGGTATCTGTTTAAAGGCGTCGATGGAGATGTAGGACCAGATATCCCGATCAAAATCCAGCAGGATGTTGTTCCAGCGGACAAATTGATGAAAGATCTCGGCCATGTAGTCATGGGGTTCGATCTGGGTTGTCGCTGGATTCCAGCTCAATCCCAGGGATTCCACAAAATTCCGGCTGAATTTTCGCCAATCTATTTCCGGGTAGCTGACCAGATGGGCATTGAAATTCCCCACCGCCCCATTGATCTTGCCTAGAATTTCCTGTTGCTGCATTTGCAACAGTTGCCTCTGCATCCTTTCTGCAACATTGAAGAACTCCTTGCCCATGGTAGTCGGTGTTGCAGGTTGGCCGTGGGTTCTGGCCATCATCGGAATTTGCCGATATGCTTCGGACTTTTCTCTGATAGCGGCCAGGACGAACTCACAAGCAGGGATCACCACATCTTTAAGTGTGTGGTGCAGAATCAATCCATAAGAGAGGTTATTGATATCCTCGCTGGTACAGGCAAAATGTACCATACTGGAGAGGGAAGACAGGTCGAGTGCTGCAAGCTTTTCGTTTATGAAATATTCGACGGCTTTAACATCATGATTGGTGATATGCTCAATCTCTTTGACTTTGACAGCCTCCTCGGGGGAAAAGACTTCGTAAATCTGCCTGAGTCGGGACAGTGTCTCCTGATCGAAGGGAGCGATACAATCGATACCCGGATCGGCCGCCAGGGCGATTAACCATTCTACTTCAACCTGTATCCGATATTTGATCAACGCATATTCGCTGCAGTATTGTTGAAGGTCTTTAACCTTACTGACATATCTTCCGTCAAGAGGTGAAATTGCCTGAATGCTACTTAGATTGTCCATCATGATCCATAATTGTTGTTTTTCAGCGTTGTCTTGCGCCTGTGAAAGTTGTTATAAATGAGTGATTATCCTATCAGTTGCGGATATCGCTGAAAAGCTCAATTAGAGTGATGGATAGAAAAATTGATTGTTTTTCGGCTGGAAGGTTTCTTAATTAAGGGGTTGCTATGGATTTACTTTTTTCACCTCACGGGTTTCTTCAGAATTGGATAGAACGTTTAAAATTACAAATCAATAAGCATTTTGTATATTTTCCTATTGACTTATCATTTCTTATTTGGCAATATAGAAAAATAATAAATGACAAGGAGATACTATGGACAAGAAGATGATTGCAAAGTTTGAGGAGCAAGCCAGGATTATCAAGGCCCTGTCGCATCCCAGCCGGCTGATCATAGTCGATGAACTGAAGAATTCCAGAAGGTGCGTCTCTGAATTGACAGATATTGTTGGCTCTGACACCTCTACGGTTTCTAAACACATCAGCGTTTTGAAAAATGCAGGTCTTGTATTTGCCGAGAAAAAAGGAACCACTGTGTATTACAACCTGAGAATGCCCTGTATTCTTGACTTTTTTAATTGTATTGAATCAGTAATTGAAGCGAACGCTTTTGGACAGATGGAAACTGTCATCAGTTGTAAGACAAAAAGGTAAAATTTTTTGTCTAGACAATTTCCTTTTTGGCCAAATAAGAAATTTATATTTTAGGGAGTAGTTAAGATGATTTGGAAAAGTGAGTGGAAGGTACTGTTGTGGATTGTATCCGGGTTCCTGCTAGCCTTTTTTCTACCCATAGGCATACCTAGATTTGATAATGCGGTTTTAGAGGCTTTTCATTTGGTTAAGTGGTACGCGCAGGAGCATGTGATTTTATGCCTGATCCCCGCCTTTTTTATTGCGGGTGCAATTGCTGTGTTCATCAGCCAGGATTCTGTGATGAAGTATTTGGGGCCGACGGCCAATAAGATTGTTTCGTACGGTGTGTCATCCGTATCCGGTTCGGTGCTGGCAGTTTGTTCTTGTACGGTTCTACCCCTGTTTTCAGGCATTTATCGCATGGGCGCAGGTATTGGTCCGGCAACTGCCTTTTTATATTCAGGACCTGCCATCAATATTCTGGCGATCATCCTGACGGCTCGTGTACTGGGAGCGCCACTTGGTATCGCCAGGGCTGTGGGGGCTGTTTTATTTGCCATTATCATTGGGTTAATCATGCACTTTCTATTTCGCAAAGAAGAGGCAGAGAAAAAAGTTGGGATGATGGCCATGCCGGAGCCGGAAGTCAGGCGACCTCTGTGGCAGAATGGTGTCTTCTTCGCGCTGATGGTTGCTATCCTGGTGTTTGCCAACTGGGGAAAACCTGATGGAACATCTGGATTCTGGTATGAGGTGTATGCACAGAAGTGGCTAATAACAGGAATTGCAGCTCTTGGACTCGCCTTTACACTGTATCGCTGGTTTGAGATAAAAATCTGGAAGCTGGTCTTGATTGCTATACCTGTGGTCGCAGTTGCGTATGCCTTTCCCGCTCATCCCCTGATAGCGTTTGGCATGGGGGCAATCGGTTTGGGAACCATTACCAGCACGGGTAAAGGAGAGGCTGAAGAATGGTTCGGACAGACCTGGGATTTTACCAAGCAGATTCTGCCCATGTTACTGTTTGGTGTTCTTATCGCCGGGTTGCTTTTAGGACGACCGGGAGGTGAGGGGATTATTCCATCCAGTTGGGTTGACTGGGCAGTGGGGGGCAATTCGCTCTGGTCCAATCTGTTTGCTTCTGTGGTCGGTGCATTTATGTATTTTGCCACCTTGACGGAGATCCCCATTTTACAAGGCTTGATCGGAAACGGCATGGGCAACGGTCCAGCACTCGCACTCTTGCTGGCAGGTCCGGCTCTGTCTCTACCCAACATGCTGGTTATTCGCAGCGTCATGGGTAACAAAAAAACCCTTGCTTTTATAGCACTCGTCATCATCATGTCGACGATCAGCGGCATGATTTTCGGAAGTTTCTATTAATTTATCAACAAATTGAACAGGAGTTGGAAAATGAAATCCATTAAAATACTGGGAAGCGGTTGTGCAAAATGTAATAAACTCTACGAGCAGGCTGAACAGGCCGTCGGACAACTGGGCCTTGAATACGAAATGGAAAAGGTTACAGACATGGCCAAGTTTGTCGAATACGGGATTATGATTACCCCGGCACTGGTGGTTGATGAACAGGTTAAATCTACTGGATCCATACCATCCATTGAAAAACTCAAACAACTGATCACGGACTAATTAAAACAACCCGACGCCTCGCCAGGGACGGGTTTGGGGATATGAGCTGTATCGCCGCTTTCGGTGCCGGCTTATCTGGCTATGTGCTGAAGCAGTTCACGAGTGACCGGATTATGGCATATTTATGTGCCGCATCCGGATCAAATGGATATATATCAAGTTGCGAACAGATCGCATCAATTCGGTCACGTCGCAATTTATTTTTTACCGGAGACTTTTCGATTCCGGATAGAATTTCAGCCAGCGTAATTGTCGAGATCGAGAGGTCGCTTGGTTTCTGAGTTTTTAGCTTGTTCAGGATGACCTCATCTCCTCGCAGGGAATTTCAGAGCTTCTAAATAGTGAATTAGCCAAAGGAAAAGCAGAAAAGAGAATTATCGAGAAGTTGAAAATGATTAGTGCCGCAATAGCATAACCGCATAATCCAACCCATTTATTCTCCAGATTGGAAGATTCAGCTGAATTATTGATCTTTCCATTTCGAAGGCGCCACTCCAAACCAGCGTTTAAAGGCTCGGGTGAAAGCGCTCAATTCGGAATAGCCTAAGATGTAGGCCAGTTGGGTTTTGGAAAGGTCAGAGTAGCGAAGTTGCTGCTGAGCAATGGATTTTCTGGTTTTTTCAACCAACTGCCTAAAAGAGGTTCCACTGGCCTTGAGTTTCCTCTGCAGACTCCTTTCATTGGTCGAAAGCAGGGAAGTGACATTTTCCACATTACAACTCCCTTCAGGCAAAAGGATTCGGATCAGGTGCTCAGTATGGCTCACGATATCTGTTGGCAATCGGTTTTCCAGTTTTTCGATTTGAGGCTGAATATAACGCCTGAACTGCCTGCAAGGTTTAAAAGGCGACAATAAGAATCAAACGTGATAATTATTTCAGGGTCATCCAAAACCTGTGGAACAAGATCTGCCTCTTTCAGCATTCTTTCCGGATTACCCCCCAGTTCATGTACCGTTTCCCGAAAAGCAATCAGCGGTGCAGATCTAATGAGCAGGTTGGCCAATATCTTTCTCCCCTAGTTTAATGAGATTGCAGCAGTGTGTCGGGAAATGTCAAGATGAAAATGGGGTGTTCGCCTAAAATAACAGTTAACGGTTAACAGTTAACTGTCGACCTCAAACGGAGGAGTATCATTTGGCATTCACGACTTTGCAGGGACAAAAGCGCCGAACGCTGCTGGGTATTAGAGCCGGATTTCACATCAAAATGCTGCCGGAAAAGGCATGCAAACAAGCATTTGATTGTGTTATGTACCATTTCGAATCCATAAAATTGAGAAAAGAGGACTACATGAAAAAACAGATCACCTTTGTTTTGCTAGCGTTGATTGTCATGCTGACTGGATGTGAAGAAAAACAGGAAGCGACTGCTGACAAGGCAGGCTTCACTGCTCCCACGGAGATCACGGCCGAGGCAAATGCCGATGTTCAGGAAAGTCTCCCCATTGATGATCAACAAGATTTTATTGAGGCCCGCCGTGGACTGATCGCTTCAGACAACAATCTCAAGGTTGAAAGCGCCAAGATCGGTACAATCTGGGATCAAACCGCTTATGACTTCATACAGGGCAAAGCGCCGGACAGTGTGAATCCCAGCCTTTGGCGTCAGGCCAAACTAAATAATATCCATGGGTTGTTTAAGGTGACTGAGGGTGTCTATCAGCTGCGCGGTTTTGATCTGTCAAATATGACAATCATCGAAGGCAAGACCGGCTGGATCATTGTTGACCCCATGACATCCAAAGAAACAACCAAAAGGGCTTTTGATTTTGCGGTCAAACATCTGGGAAAAAAGCCCATTGTCGCGATTATTTTTACCCACAGTCATGTCGATCATTTTGGGGGGGTGACCAGCCTCATTTCGCTGGAGCAGCTTAAAAACAAACAGGTTCGCCTCATCGCTCCCCAAGGGTTTTTGGCGGAAGCGGTCAGTGAGAACACGATGGCCGGGCTGGCGATGTACCGCAGGGCTCTGTTTATGTTTGGCAAACGGTTACCCAGGTCTGAACGCGGCCATGTGGATACCGGCCTGGGGAAAGAACCTGCCATGGGCTCAACAAGTATCCTCCCGCCCACTGAAATCATCACCCGGACACCCGAGAATAAAACCATCGACGGTGTTCGCTTTGTGTTTCAAAACGCCCCCCATACTGAGGCACCCGCGGAACTGACCTTTTATCTGCCCGAAGAGAAAGCCTGGTGCGGTGCCGAAATCGTTTCACGTCACCTGCATAATATCTACACTCTGCGCGGGGCAAAAGTCCGGGACAGCTTGAATTGGAGCAATACCATCGATGAGGCCATCGATCTGTTCGGATCCGCGGAGATCTATTTTGCCAGTCATCACTGGCCGATCTGGGGGAATGAACGAGTGATCGATTTTCTGAAGAAACAGCGGGATATCTATAAATACATTCATGATCAGACCCTCAGAATGGCCAACGCTGGCCTGACACCTCGTGAAATCTCGGAACAGCTGGACTTCCCGGAATCTCTGCGGACCAATTTTTCCACCCGGGGCTATTATGGCACGCTGAGTCATAATGCCAAAGCGGTCTACCAGTTCTACTTCGGCTGGTACGATGCCAATCCGGCGAACTTGAACCCTCTGCCACCTGTTGAATCTGCGAAAAAAACTGTCGAATTCATGGGCGGCGCAGATAGTGTACTGACCAGAGCAGAGGCCTCTTTTGAGAAAGGAGAATACCGCTGGGTGGCGGAGGTTCTCAACCACCTGGTCTTTGCTGATCCGGACAACGACCAGGCCAAAACATTGTTGGCCAAAACATATGATCAACTTGGTTATTGTGCAGAGTCCGGACCATGGCGGGATGTCTATCTGACAGGGGCCTATGAACTGCGGCATGGCGGACCGGAAAAGAAATTTGACATTTCCATTGCAGCAGATCAATTCAAATATATGCCCCTCTCAAATTTCTTTGATACCATGGCGGTCAGCTTGAACGGACCAGAGGCAGACGGTAAAAACCTGACGCTGAACCTGATTTTCACCGATATCAATGAAAGCTATGTGCTGCAGGTGGAAAATTCGGTCTTGCATCATAAACAAAAAACACCGGATCCGGACGCCAATGCCACGATAACACTGACCCATGATCTCTTTTTGAATCTGGCCACCAATAGAGTCGGGATCAAAGAGTTGCTGTTCTCGGATGAGATGAAATTGAGCGGTAGCAAGATTGACCTGCTATCATTTTTGTCTCTGTTCAGTGTGCCTGATGGAAAATTTAATATTGTCACACCTTAAAGCGCGAACTCCCCGGGGGGAACCGGGGCATTAATCCATAAACTGAAGGATAGTCATGATCTGGACGATTAAAAAAGCGACCTATCGCAGCATTCAGTCTGTTGTCGGGAAGGTCACAAAGTTGTTGAAAATTCCGGTTCCGGAGCTGTTAACAGGACCGGGTAGCGTGAAAAAACTGCCTAACGTCATTAAAAATATGGGGATCTCAAAAATCCTGCTGGTTACTGACAAAGGCATCAGGGACATTGGTTTGATCGAGGGCCTGTTGGAAAAATTAAAAACGGAAAACATTGACTGCACCGTATTCGACGGGGTGCAACCCAACCCAACCATCCAGAACATCGAAGAGGGTCTGCAGGTTTATCTGGCTAACCATTGTGAGGGAATTATCGCTTTTGGGGGCGGGTCATCCATGGATTGCGGCAAGATTATTGGTGCCAGGGTGAGTAATCCGAAAAAGTCTGTCCCCAAGATGCGTGGAAACTTTAAGATTCCCAAAAAACTACCCCCTTTATTCGCTGTCCCCACCACGGCGGGAACAGGTTCGGAATGTACGGTTGCGGCTGTCATAACAGATTCTGCAAGCCACGAAAAATATGCAATCAACAGTTTTAAAAATATACCTCTTTTCGCCGCCTTGGATCCGGAATTGATGCAGGGTTTGCCGCCTCATATAACAGCCGGTACAGGGATGGATGCACTGACCCATGCAGTGGAGGCTTATATCGGTAATATCGGAACAGCCTTTACAGATGAGAACGCAGAAAAAGCCGTCAAAATAATTTTTGAAAACCTGGAAGCGGTCTATCAGGATGGGTCAAACCTTGAGCAACGAGATAATATGGCCTTGGCGTCCTATTACGCAGGACTGGCTTTTACCCGGGCCATGGTTGGGTACGTGCATGCGATCGCCCATAATATGGGTGGATTGTACGATGTGCCGCACGGTTTGGCCAATGCCATCATCCTGCCTTATGTTCTGGAATACTCCAGGTCGGATTGCGAACAAAAGTTGGCTCGATTGGCGATCGTGGGTGGACTTGGGAGAGATGGAGAGCCTTCGGCCCTGCTGGCCGACCGCTTCATTGAAAAAGTCAAATCCATGAACCAAAACATGAAAATCCCCACCGCCATTTCAGAATTACAGGAGACGGATATTTCGCTGATTGCCCAGCGGGCCTTGAAAGAAGCCAATCCAAACTATCCGGTGCCGACCCTGATGAACCAGATCCAGTGTGAAGCATTGCTGCGGCAGTTGCTGCCTTCAGGCAAGTGACAGGTCAAAAAATCAAGCAGTGCCGGCAAGATGAAGGGATCTGAAAATACACGCTTTTCTAAGTCACTGTTCTATTGCAACCAAAAGCGGTTCTCTGATATACAGCGGTCATTTTGAAACCATTTTTTTAGATTGCAGAGTTCAATTTGACCGTAATGAAGAAGCAACCCGAAATCATCGCTTATGCCGTAGCCATAATTCTGAAAGCCGCATTGTTGGCTGCTGCCTGGGCAGGGAAGTCTCGAAGACGTGGATTGGAATCTATCGTCAAAATGCCAATTGATGAGAAGGATAAGGAAATCCTATCTGTAAAACCGGAGATATCGGCAAACATGATGGTGGCAATGCGTCTGTCGGATTCTTTTTTCATTGTAGAGTCGGTAAAGGATTTTAAATAAGTCCACTTTTAATAACTTGACAGTTTAGAGTTTTTCATCACTACGCCGCCTCTGGTAGCGTGATCTTAAAAGACTTCCTGAACTTCGACATAATTATTCGATAAGTC
>Ga0208904_1001613_pt1 | contig 15172 bp, 15 predicted proteins | sample AntAceMetag02UKB_FD_184774 | JGI IMG/M metagenome (GOLD analysis project Ga0208904, IMG submission 184774) | Saline lake microbial communities from Ace Lake, Antarctica - Antarctic Ace Lake Metagenome 02UKB (SPAdes) (version 2) | ecosystem: Environmental > Aquatic > Non-marine Saline and...
AAAATAATAAAAGTTGTTAATAAACTTGTGCAAAGATGAGATTCCAACATAAAAAACTAGCTTCAGGCCGCTGGAATAATTTGAGCTTTTTTGAACAAATGGCAAATATTGGAAGTGAGGTTGAAAGAACTATCTCTTGGAAAGAAAAAGGAAATAGTGAATACAGCAAGCATGCACTTGAAAGAGCCTTTGAACTTCTATATCTAACTATTGATGATAAGAAAAACAAAGAGCGCCTTAAGGAGTTAACTCGCTTACGAGAAGTATTAATAGACTTTTTTTATTGCAACAATCAATTCTCCTCTACTTCTGAGCTTTGGAAAAAGTACTTTTATGCTTTTTCCTATGCTGCAAGAGTAAATAGATAACTAACATCTTTAGAGGATTTTTTATAAAAGAGCCTCTTTCTGCAGATATTTTAGATCAGTCAATTATTCATCCTTACGATAATTGGGATGAATATTTAAATAGAGCCGAAAAGCCTAGAACAAATATATTTAGACAAATGGAAGTCCCTGATAATCCAGAAAATAGAATTTTGTTAGTTTCTTCATTTTGAAGATCTGTTATTCAATATAATTTTCCAGGCATTATTTCTGAAAATAATTACACTCATCACTTTGCACATGACTGAACTATTGGAATAGCCAATATGAAACTTGTTATTATTCCAAGGCATTTATTTTTAGGTCTGGATAACTTAATGGTAAAAATATGGTCTAAAGACAGATATATTTCTGATTCAACAACATTAGGAAGACATTTAAATAGATCTGGATATTTATGTCGCATTATTGGAGACGAAATTCAAAGGATTGTCCGATTATCTGATTTATTTGCTAAAACAATTGTGGTTAATAAAACACTACAACTACGAGCTACAATCCAAGAAGTACTTGCACATTCCCGCAAAAGACAACGGCGTTCTTATAGAAAAGAAAGAAAAAATCCAGATTCACCATGGTATAGAAAAACAAAAAGTGATTTAAATATATATTTACAAAATGAAGAAAGCGTTTTAAATCGTGCTGTTGAATGGTTAAGCTCACTTGGAATATCCTTTGAAGATTTAATGAGTGATACAAATTGGAGAAAAAGAGATGACATAGGAAGTACTTGGAAATGTACTACGATAGATTTTTAATATCTTTCTAAAGCGTAACTACATATTTTCCAAATCTTTTACTTAGTTTTTTTGCCATATTCTGCACCCCCTTAGGAAATTTCTTAGCATACTTTAAATATTTAAGCTTATCAAGATTGACAAGAGACCATTCGCTTGTATCTTTTAATATTCTACCTTTACTCATGATATAAAGCTGGTCAAGAATTGCTTTTTCAGGCTCGGCGATATAAACTCCATCTTTTAAAAAAAAACCAAAGAATAATTCATCTTTTAACTGTCTATACTCTATCTCTCTACTGGCTAAATTTAGTCTTTTAGATGTTCTGTTTGTTGCAAATGTCAAAGTATAGGGAATTTGATTTAATATGCTAAATCTACACAAAGCAGATTCAAACGAAAGATATGAAGGATAATAAAGCTCATTAGCTATTTTTTCTAACTCAAGACTTTCAAATTCAGGCTTGTAAACTCCCCTTTTCAATCTGATTAATACTCCTTTCTTAACCAACCTATTAAGTAAAACATATAGACTGTCTCTATTTAAATTTAGAACCTTTTCAAAATCAGCCACAGTATAATAAGGCTTGTTAAAGCCTCTTAAGATTTGTAATAGTTTTATATTGTTTATTTTTCTGGTAGCCATTGCTTTAATAACATCCTCTCATTTAAAGGTAAAAGCTTGTGCAGCTCACCCCTAACAATTCTCACATCCCAACCTTTAAAATCCATTTTTGTTGGTTTCCCCAATTTTTGATTAATAAACCATAAGTCAAAAATATCCCTTATTCTAGCTGGCTTAATGCTCTTCTTTTCTTTTTTAATCCATTCAAGACTAGCAACTTGAGCTAACACTGTCAAAGAAGTAACACTGCTTTTAAGCACCACTAGCTTATAATCCCTATCTTTAACCATTTTTACTCTGCGAATTGATGCTTCAAATTTAATAGAAAAAGATTGCTTTAAGAAATCTTCTTTAACTTTAAAAAGTCCAAAATATGTAAATTTCTTTTGCAGTGCTTCTTTTAGTTGAAGCGATGTATTTTGGTCAGAAATTTTCTTTAACAGTTCTTTTAGTTTTTTTTTATCAATATCTCCAATAATTGAAAAGTCTAGATCTACTGAAAACCTAGGCGAACCATAAGCTAATCTTAAAGCAGTTCCACCTCTAAAGATAAAAGATTTGCCAAGCTTACTATCAGAAAGAGCTTTAAGAATTATCATTTCATATTCCTCACGAACTATCTGTTCTTGAAAAATACCAAGCTTTTTCTCTAATGTTTCAGCCAATTGTCTATTCATAATAACTTAATAAATTTGTTAAGTTACTTCGATTATATCATATCAATTATTTCAATGTCAAGTATAGTTTGCTTATTGAGTTTTTTCGATTTCTTGCTTTAAAATATTTCAATTTTTGATACTATATACTATGAACGTAGTAGTTATAGGTCATATTTGTATAGACAGAAATATCTCAGAAAATTCAATGTACATGTCTTCTGGAGGACCTGCAGTATTTATTCATAAAGTATATAATCAGCTTCCAAATGTGTTCTTTACTGCTATTTCTTCATACGGCAAAGATTTAAGTCAATATATTAAGAATATGCCCATTTATCCTGCTTTTGCAAATATTAATAAATCTTTGATTTATGAAAATAAATCAAAAAAAGGAATTAGAACTCAAAAGGCATTTAATAGGACATCTTCCCTACCTCCTAAGATTGATGGTAAAATGATTAAGATACTTAAAAAAGCAGATATAATATATATTGCCCCTCTTCTTCCTAACTTTTCATATTCTTATCTTAAAAAGATAAATAAACACTTAAAGAAATCTGCTCTTAGAATTATTCTTCCTCAAGGGTATTTTAGAGATTTTGATAAAAAAAATAATGTAATACCTAGGGACTTTAATGAGGAAAATGAAATCTTATCACTTGTTGATATTGTTATTGTATCTGAGGAGGATGAGAAAGATATGAAGAATAAGGCTAAAAAATGGATAGATGTTAACAATGGCTTAATATGTATTATTACTCTTGGAGAAAAAGGAGCAATAATTATGGATAAAAAACAGAATATTATTATTCCAACAAAGCCTGTTTTAAAAGAAAATATCATTGATTCTGTTGGCTCTGGAGATATCTTCAGTGCTGCTTTTGGGTATAAATATGTGAAAACCAATAATGTTAGAAAGTCCTGCAGATATGCAAATAATATAGCTTACAAGTGTTTGTTTTTTGCTTCAAATGATATTAGATTTTAGGAGAGATTTTTCTTTTTTCAATTTTCTTTAATGAATACATTGTGCGTTTATGAAGGTTGATGTTTTTAATTCTTGCAAATCTTAAAATAGCTACTAATATATCCCCAAGTTCATCTTCATGCGCTTCATCTTTTTGAGCTGCAATATTAGTTTTTTTCCTTCCATGTTTTGCTAAATATGCTCTTGCCATCTCCCCTATTTCTTCAACAAGACCTAAAATTAGCATTGAGCCATATTCTTCAGTATATTTAACATCTTTGTCTATTGAATCAAGCTTTCTAAAATATTCTCCAAATGGTGTTGAATAGCTTTGTTTTTTTTGTTTACTTTTCATGTTGTTTATGTATTATAATAAAGTATTAGTAATTATACTTTAAAATAATATGGAAAACAAAAAAGGATTTGCGCCAATACTTGTTGTTGCTTTAGTTGTTGTTGTAATTGCAGGTGTTGCTGGATATATATTTATGAGCAATAAAGGAGGGTCTGCATTACCAAAAGTAAATATCCCTGGAGTAAAAACTGCATTGGACTCAAAATGTAAGTTTAATGATGCTGAACTTTGTAAATATATAAATAAAGGAATGGCTCAAGACATGAGTAAATTAAACTACACAATAAAAACAGCAAGCACTGATTCTGAAGGTAAAAAATCTAATAGTGAAATGAAAATGGATAATAAAGGAAACACCCAGATTGTATCAAGTGAAAAAGGAAAAGAGACTTCAAATATTATCGTTATGGGTAATGTTACATATATGAAAGACTTCACAGACAATAAATGGTTTAAGATGGAAAACGAAAGTGAAGATGGTCAAGAAATGGGAGATATGCCTAATATGGAATCTATAAAAGAAGAGTTTGAAAAACAGCAGGAGAATATAGAATACAAAAAGATTGGAAAAGAAGCATGCGGAACTCTTACATGCTTTAAATACCAAATAATAGATCCCACACTAACTGATACAACCCAATACATATATTTTGATGATAGAGAATATCTCATGAGAAAAATGAAGACTGAAGACCAAAGCGGATATTCATATGAAATGATATTTGAATATGGCCCAGTTACAATTACGGCACCTTCTCCTGTAAAAGAAATGCCATCTTATGATAGTGACGTTATGGATGGGTCTGTTAAAGGTGTACGTACTCCAGAGGGAAACATGCCAAGTGTTCAGCCATTTTTTGAGAGGGCTGAAGATGTACGTACTCCAGAGGGAAACATACCAAGTGAAGAGGAATTAAAACAATTAAAAAATTTAATGGCCGAATAAAATTAAGTTTGAGCCTGAAGTGGGAATCGAACCCACGCTCTAGCCCTTACCAAGAGCTTGTTTTGCCACTAAACTATTCAGGCATAATTTAATATATTTTAGCATTTTTTAACTGCAAAATAGCATACAATTGCAGCAGACACAATTACATTCAAAGACTTATTAATCCCCCACATTGGTATTTCAACAATGCTATCTACTAGTTTTAAAGTTTTAGGAATTATTCCATATGTTTCATTTCCTACAATAAGGGCGATTGGAAGATTGTAGTCTGCTTTTGTATATTTAACTGCCTCTTTACTTTGCTCAATTGCAATAACATTTAGATTTTTCTTTTTTTTCTTCCATTCCTTTTTTAGCTCAAGTATTGCGTGCTTTGTTTCCCTTTTATACTCCCACGCCACTACCTTATATGTCCCAATAGAGGCTTTTTTAATTCTTGAATTTGGAGGAACTTCAGTTTCTCCGCATAAATATATCTTTTCTACTCCAATGGCATCTGCTAACCTAAACAGCCCTCCAATATTATATGTGTCATATATATTTTCAAGAATAAGATAGATTGGGTTTCTTTTAATGTTTTTAAGTTTTTCTTTTACTTCTTTCTCTTCTACTTCTCTAAGCTGGTGTGCATTAAGTTTCATATGCTTATTATATCGAATTAATATTTAATTTCTTTAAAAATAACTGATTACTAGTAATTTATTTTATTAATAATCCTATAGCGATATGTTCAGTTAAATATCCGACACTAACTGATAACTTTTAATAACTTCGTTTGGTGTTTTTAAATCTAACGATAAGTGAACTCGTTTACTATGATAATACAACAAATATTCATTTACTTCTTTTTCTAGAATTGGTAATTCTTTCTTTGGATATTTACTCCAACCTAAACATTCTTTCCTTAAAGTTCTATTGAAAGACTCAATAAATGCTTGTTCATTTTTTCTGTATGGTCTGGCTATCCTAAATCTATCGGTATAAAGATAAACTTTTCTTTTGAAACGATCTTTAAACTCACTTCCTCCATCAGTTTGTAAAAGATCTGAATGATTAAATCGTGTCTTAAATGAAAAGTGCAAAAAATCTTCACCGTCTTTACTAGTTAATGACGGATACAGTTTAACAACTACTTCTTTGGAAAATATATCAATACCAGTAAAGGCAAATACTTGCCCAAAATTAACACTGTCCATCTGAATTACCTGTCGAGGGTAACTTGCTTTTGGAACAGGTCCTCTTACCTGATTTTTCTTCCACTTACTTCTTAGTTGATATTTTTCTCTTAAAACCTTGTAAATTGTTGTTACTCCTGGACTTGAGCCGTAACTTTGGGATAAATACTTTTTAATCTTTTGTCCGCAGCAATCTCTATTTTCTTCTCTCAGGCGATATATTCTTGCTTTCATAAGTCCATCTAGTTTTCTTTTCTTTCTTTGTCCCTTTTTGGCATTAACATAACTGTCGATAAATAATTCTACATTCCCTCCTAGCTTTTCAATCCTTTGTATCCAAATTCCAACTGTTTCTCGATGGATCGTTAATGCTTGGGCAATTGATATTTTAGGCGTGTTGTTTTTGTATAACTCCCACGCTAGAGCTATTTGTGTTAACTTGTTCATCTCAATATCATACATAATATTACTTGATATACTTCTGTCGGATATTTAAGTGGAATAAAACTTATAGTTGACATTAAATACGACTTATAGTATAATGCTAAGCTATATATGAAAAAACTCGCAACAATCTTAATATTGGCCTCTATTTGTCTATTTTGTACATTTAATACCTTTGCCCAATATGGTGAAGAGATAACTCCATCTCGTTCAATTCTTGTTGATAAAATGGTAGGTAAGGTTTCTGTAAATAAAGGCGGAGTGGATATTGAATATGTAGACAATTTATCTTCTTCTGATCCAAGGTTTAAACCAAGTGATGAAATTATGTTTAAAATAAGAATAAAAAATACTTCAAATGTTAAGTTTTCAAATGTAGAGTTTGAAGATTATGTTCCTTCTTATCTTGAACCTCTTGAAGGACCAGGGTCATATGATCAAAACACAGGCATTATTAGTTTTAATGCAGAAGACTTTGAAGTTGATGAAGAAAAAATATATTACATGAAAATGAAAATACTATCACAAGATAGATTGCCTTCTGACAAAGGACTATTTTGTTTCAAAAACAAAGCCCGTGCAGAAGCTGATAATGGAAACATTGCTGATGAAGACACAGCACAGCTTTGTGTTGAAAAACAAATTGGACAAGTTGCAGAAACTCCTTCAGCTGGACCTGAATTTAGTTTAGCTTTACTTGCACTTCAATCAGGAGCCCTTCTAGTAGGTCTTCAAATAAAAAAGAGAATATAACAATCTCAAATCATTTTACTTCCCTATAATATTATTTATATATGCATAATTTAATCTTATATTATCTCGTTTTAGGATAATGTGCATTACATGTGGATAATTTATAATATACTACTTGTGACAAAGACTATTATTGATTTCAGACCTATGATAAGGTATACTATAGGTTATATGAAACAAGCTCAAAAGTTAAAGAGTATTATGCATTTTTGTATCAGGTACTCATAATTTTTTGGGCTTTTTTTATATAAAAAAATATTTAAGCTTAAAGACTGGATTTTAAAAAAAATCCATTCCTTGGGCTTAAAAACCTCAAGAGATTTCCCTATCAAGGGGGTAAAGTAAGCATTTTACAGTCCCTTGATAACAAAGGGAAATATGACTTTTAAGGCGAAAGCTTAACAAAGTCAAAGTGATATCGAGTAATTATCTTAAATAGCTTAAGATAACAATTCATATCGCACTTTTACAATCAGGGTTCAGAAATAATTTACGATAACTAAGAGTGTAATGATAGTTATGGGTAGTAGATTTGGCAAGGACAAATTACTTGCGAACTAAAATGGAGATTAATAATAGTCTTCATCTTAGTTCGCAGGGGTTCTCCTAAAAACAAAAACAGGAGATGTTGTCCCTAAGCCAAATATGGCGTGCGAAAATCGGTAATAATCCGAAGACATACCCAATGATCCAAAAGGATGATTGGTAATCAATGGATGAAACCGGACTGGTATCTAACCAGAATAAAAATAGAGAGATTGCAATCGAACGCTTCCCACATATTTCGGGAAGATATGGATTCGTTTGGACTCAATATCTCTGGAGAGGAGATAGGGAGTATCTAAACACATCCTAGGACGCCTATGCATGGAATAGGAGGTCCGAATCAACTCTTAAGCAACAAAGCTTAAGACATGCCCGATCCCGGAGGGAAAGATCAGAGTGGCTGATCGAACGCCTTACTTCAAGTGGAAAATGAAGAAAGGAGTCCCACCTTTCCTAGGAATATCTGCTCATCTTGGGCAGAGAAACCCGAATGTAGTCATGCTTTTTTTAAAAAGCAGACAAGGTCGGAGCGAGTCACGCGCCGTTACGGAGTGATCCGAAATCATGATGGAGCCAACATCTTGCGAGTCTGACAGACCTGCAGGATGCCAGACCCGCATAAGGTCGAGGCTTCCAGGACTGATCACCTTAAATGATCCGGGGAGGTTGACATATCCTCGTTCGCACATAGCGAAAAGTCAACTAAAGGAAGGTTAAAAATGAAACACTACAGCATTATCGCTGTATTTGTTATGGCGATAATATTATCAGGATGTAACTGGTTCAAAGCCACGGAGGCTGAAGTCGCACCCTACCCTACAGCGTATCCGACGTACACCCCGGCGCCGACATATACGCCGTACCCCACCTATACTCTGGTGCCGACAGCGTATCCGACATACACTCCGTACCCCACGCCTACAACAGTTCCTCCAACAAGACAGATTGAGATTGAGAGAATCAAGTGTCCGTCAATTCCGCCGACGGCACTGCAAGTATTCTACTCAAATTACTGGGACGGTGAGTGTTCGGACCCATATCTCTTTGTATGGGACGGATTCTGGGCATATCAGCCCTTCTTACCAAGTCCAGGGGAAAGAGAGGCTTTCAAGGTTTACAACGTAGTAGTCCCGTCTGGCAACTATCAAGTAGTTGGACCTGAAACGATTACATATGTTGATCGCAACAGATCTGGCTGCAAAGAAACGTGCACCGAGATAATCAAAGGAAGTGGAGGATCCTTTAAGCTACTGGCGAATGATGGTGGTGACGTCTGGTTGACAGTAGTCAATATCAGACCGACTCAGGCAAACGGAGCAAGCTATACATTACTTAACTCTGTTGCTACGACAAGCACCGTTCCCGAGTCTCAAGGCGAACCAGTTCAAGAAAACGTCGTTGCTTCTTTCGAAGAATCAATAACGCTCCAGCCGGGAACATACGAATTCACAGGTACCTGCCAGGCGTGGCAAGATACAAAGTGCAAAGGAGCACAATTTGACAAAGGAATGCAAATACCGTTGAACGAAACGGTATTTCTTGAAGCATGTCCAAACAACGAAGTTTGGATCTTTGTCCGCTGCCCATCTCGGCAACCGGACTATGAGTTTACAAAGAAGTAAGCTCTCGAAAACCAAAGATCTACAATGATGTAGATCTTCACCCGCCTTAAAGGCAATTCCACAATGACGTGGATATGCCTGATGGGCTTCTGAACTCTGTTTTTGGGTGATTATTATTTTGGCAAGCTTCTGCTTGCACGTCTTCCAAGACGTTAAAACAATTTAATAATCACCCTCCACCCTATGTAAATAAAAGATATATTGTTTACAGAGATTGGAGGAATAAATTATGAAAAAATCAGAGAATCAACCATTTGTATCAATTGTTATGCCAGTATATAATGCTGGTCTATTTTTGGCGTGTTCAATTGAAAGCATACTTAAACAAACTTATTCTAACTATGAACTTGTGATTGTTGATGATGTTTCAACTGATAACTCATGGGAAATTATTCAATCATATCAAAAACAACATCCAGATAAAATTCGAGCAATAAGACTTAAAGAAAATACTAATGCTGCGGGAAACGGAGGAGTAAATGCAGTATATCAATCTCTTAAAGGTGAATTTGTTGCACGAATGGATGCAGATGATATTGCCCATCAAGAAAGAATTAAAGAACAAGTTAAATACCTAGTAAATCATCCCGATACTATACTTGTTGGAACACAGGGAATTACTATTGATGCAAAAGGAAATATTACTGGAAAGAAAACAGAGCCAGTTAAACATAATGATATTTATAAAGAATTTTTTGTATTCCATCCTATTCTCCACCCTTCTGTTATGATCCGCAAATCATTAGTTCCACAAAAAACATACTTATATGAAAATAAATATGGAATTAATGATGATTACTATACTTTTTTTAAATTTCTACAATACGGTAAATTCTATAATCTACCAAAACCATATCTATATTACAGAATCCATGGTAAGAATTTTTCTTTGCAAAATCCAAAGCAAAAATTTATTAATTCAATAAAAATTCGAGTTCTTGCCATTACTGAATTTCATTATATTCCATCTGTTAAAAGTATTATTTTAATGGCTTTTCAGATCCCTATTGTACTTTTGCTTCCAGAGTCATGGATACTGCCAGTATATTACTTTGCAAAAGGAATCACAAGGCCTAAGTTTTCATGGAAGAAAAAAATAGCACTACAACTTGACAAACTAAAACAACAGTCGTATAATTCGAAATTGAAAGTCATTAAAAATTTTTATCATTCATATGAACAATCCAAATAATCCTGAAACAAGGAAAATATCTCGAAGGGAAATGTTAGGAACTACAGGGGTTACCGCTATCGGTTTATGTCTATTAGCTACAGGTTGTAAGCCTGATATTCCAAAAGTATCTGCTCCAGAAGCTAGTGCTGCAGAACCACAAAAATATCCTCTTTCTGGTGAAAGATATCTTGGATATACTGCAGATCGCGTTGTAGATAATAAATATAGTGCTGTATGGGGTGGAGATAATGGAAAATGGCTTCATCAACCAAACTTGCCATCAGCAGAAGAACGAAAAGATCATTCTGTTCCAATTAAACTTGTACCAGAAAGATGGTATAAAATGTGTGGTCCAGAATGCCAAATTCACTGGGACCCACAACATAATGGAAATGCCGACCACAATCCTATTGTAGTTGATCGAGAAAATGTAATTTTTTATGCCAAAGCTCCTGCAAACCCTCCACAAGGCAAAGACCAAACAATATGGGCTATGGTACACTGCAGAGAAAGTGAAGCTGGAGGATTTAGTATACAAGAAATTGATCAACCAAACTTAAGTGAATTTAGAGCTGACGATCAAGGATCAGTAATTAAATTGTATCCAACCAAAACAGAATAATTTGTTACTTAAACATAAAAATCCCGTTTTACAAGAAGCGGGATTTTTTATATATAAATAGATTTTATGTACAATAAGAATACGGTGGAAATAAATAGTAAAAAAAGGTCTTTTCTTTCCTTTTGGCCAATATTTACAATTATTCTTATTGAGTGTATTCTTTTTCTTGTAAATTATAAGGCTGGTACTTTTTTAGTAGGCTGGGATAATTTATTTCCAGAGTTTAATTTTTCTTTAAATTTCAAACGTGATATATTTGCTATTTGGCAACAGTACAGAGGGCTTGCCTTATTTGACGGAATGTCACATGCCGCAAACCTTGTTCATGATATTCAGCGATGGATTCTGTCGTTATTTTTACCTCTTAATTTAATAAGGTGGGTGTATGTTTTTCTTATGCATTGTCTTGGCGGTATTGGAATGTATATTTTAATCTTTAAATTGTTACTTGCAAAATCTGAAAATAAAAGATTTACTAAAGTTCTTGCACTTTTTGGAGCTTTATTTTATCAATATAATTTTGGAGTTATTCAGCAATTTTTTCTTCCATTTGAAGTATTTATTATTCATTTTGCATTTTTACCATGGCTTATATTTTTTACTCTTTCATTTATAAAATCAGGAAAAAAATCTAGTCTTATTGGATTTGCATTTTTTTCATTATTTAGCGTCTCTCAAGCTCATGTTCCTTCATTATTTATTGTCTATGCGTTTTCCTTATTTCTAATAATAATAACTGCTTTTATTTTTTCTCAAAAAAAACAAATAAAAAGAATTGTTCTTATTATTCTAATTGCCTTCTCTATCAACGCATATTGGGGATTGCCATTTATATACTCAACCTTAACAAATGCATCAACCATCACTCAATCAAAAAACTTCCAGATGGCAACTAACGATATCTTTTATCGGAACCATAAATATGGAGACTTCCAAAGTGTTAGCTTTATGAAGGGTCTAACTCTTGGATACCAATATCTTAATGTAAAAACAGGCCAGCAAAATCATCATATGATGCAACCATGGCTTAATCATATTCAAGCTCCTCTTTTTTACATCCCTGCTTGGATTTTTTTCTTAGGAACCATTATTGGACTTGCTTTATCTATAAGAAAAAGACAGCGAGTTTTTTTACCATTTGCTGTTTTGTTTCTTTTATCATTTTTCATGATGGGAACAGCAATCCCCTTTATCGGCTCAATATCTTTTTTTCTTCGTAATCATATTCCTCTTTTCCATACTATTTTCCGTTTTACTTTTACAAAATTTTCAATTATATATGCATTGTCATACACAATTATGCTTGTTGCTGGAATCAACTATGTTAGTAAATACATGCATCAAAAACAAAAAAATATTTTGTTTTTTTGCTTTAGTATTTTAATAATATTAGCCTATACTCTACCTTCATTTAAGGGTAATTTCTTTTATGAAAACCTTGCAAGTTCAATTCCTTCAGATTATTTTCAAACTTTTAATTTTTTTAAAAATCAAAGTGAAAATAAACGTATTGTATATCTACCAGTTCCATGGTATTGGGCGTGGCTACAACCAAATTGGGGCACAATTGGATCAGGATTTGTCTGGTATGGAATACCTCAACCCTTAACTGATATTGCTTTTACTCCCTGGAGTGACAAAAATGAAAACTTTTATTGGGAACTTGATCAGGCTGTTTTCTCTGAAAATCCTGAACTTTTATATTCAACGCTTAAAAAACATGATATTAACTGGATATATCTTGATGAAAATATCAAACATACACAAGCTCCAAAAATGAGCTATCACAGATATGAAAAACTTATTGAGGAAATTCCACAAATAAAACTGGAGGCTTCATTTGGAAAAATTCTTATCTATCGTGTTGAAACCGAACGCTTAAATGATTTTATTGGAATTAAATTAGATACGCCTACAATTGGACCTTCATATAGTTACGACAATTATGATGCTGCATATCTTGATTTTAAAGACTATGCAACTGATAAACAAAATTCCTATCAAATATATTATCCATTTAGATCCTTATTTAGCGGGAAAAACCCGTCTGATCAGGAATTTCAAATTCATGAAACCAATACAACAATTCAGCTTACGGCAAATATTCCAAAGGAAATGTCAGAAAAATATCTTGCTATTCCATATTTATCTGAAAAACAATATGTTAATAAACCACAAATTAAAATTAATAATACAATATTAAAAGAAAGCCAAAAAAATGATTTAAATCAAAACATAATTAAATTACCATTGTTTCAGAATGGAAAACTTACAATAATTTTTCAAAAAAAAGATCTATTGATATATGAGAGTTTAAAAGATACACAATTTATATCTCAAGACAACTCTGCGTGTAATAAAGATCCAAAAGGAACTGCTTTACTTGAAAAGCAAATATATAAAGATAAATACAATTTTACTTTAACTTCACAAGATTCAAAAAACTGTATAAAGGCAAGCCTCCCAAATCTTGAACATAGATATGGATATCTTTTGAGCCTGCAAAGTACTAATGATACAAAACGAGGATTTGCAATTAATGTATTTAATGAAACATATAAGAAATCTGATATAGATGTATATTTGGATAGTGATGGAAAATTCCACCAATATTACTTTGTTATAGCCCCAAGACAATATTATGGACTAGGATATACAATATTTATAAATAATGATTCAGAAGGAAAAGAAAAGGTAAAAAATACTCTTCACTCTCTTAAGATGTATAAACTACCATTTTACTTTTTAAAACATATGAATATTGTAAATAATCCAATAATTCAAACAAAAACAAATACAATACTGCCAAAAAATGTAAGCCATCCAAATATGAGTATGTATACGGTAAATATTGATTTTTCAGATTTTGATAAGTATTCAAGTGATAACTTAATACTATACCTTTCTCAAGGGTATAACTCAGGATGGAAAGCATATGAAGTAAAAAATAGCAATGTTTTTAGTAGTAATTTTCCATTTTTGTTCGGAAAAGAATTAAAAGAACATATCTTAATTAACAACTGGGCAAATGGATGGAAAGTTAATCCTAATAATTCAAATTCTAATATTATTATTATATTCCTACCTCAATATCTACAATATATTGGATTTGCTTTATTAATATTCCCAGTTCTATATATCCTTTTCAAGAAAAATTAGTTTTTATATTTCTTTTGTTTTTTTCTTTTCTTTTTCTAAAGGAGGCTCCCATTGTCTAAAATATCTTTCTGCAACACCGCCTAAATGATTACTTACAATACCTTTTTTTCCTCCAGTACTTTTACGTCGCTTTTTTTCTTCTTTTCCTAACATCCGATTAAATCCTCTTAATGCTATAATAAACTCTTTATTCGGCACATATCCAAGTTTTTCAGCTATTTCTACTGGTTTTGTTTTCCAATACTTTATATTATTTTGATAGGCCTTAATTTCTTTACCCATACAATTACCCAAATAGTACAAAATTAATCTCTAATTTCAACAACAATACCTTACAAATTACATCAAATTGTATATAATATATACATGTCAACTCTTTCTCATCTTCAGATAAGGAATCCTAAGGATGATGAAACACCTATTGAGTCTGCAACTCAAATATTTGCATCTCTTTTGTCTTACCCATATATTCCATTGTGGAAAAGGCTATTTATTAATGTAAAATCTCATTGTTTTGAGCTTTATCTTTTAAATCAAACTGTGTATTTTTATGTATCAACTAAAAAAGATAATGAGGCTCTAATTTCATCTCTTATCAATTCTTCATATCCTGCATCAGTTATAAAAAAGACAAGTGATCCTATGGATATAGTTTTAAAATCAAAATACATACAAGCTGGAGAAGTAGCTTTAAATTCATATCAGTACTTTCCAATTAAAACATATTTTAATTTTAAAGATATTGACCCCTTGTCATCTCTTATAGGTTTCTTTTCAAAACAGCCTAAAGACATTAAAATGGCAATACAAATATTAATCACACCATCATCATTCCCTTGGCAAAATCAAGCAGTAACAGCTGCAAAACAAATGACATATGATACACAAGCCGACAGATATGGAATGAATCCTCAAAAAATGACAATTATGAAAAAAGCATCATTTCAAGGAGGAAAAGCATTAGTTCGACTTTTAGTTTCCTCAAACACAAATAATGAT
>Ga0208904_1001614_pt1 | contig 15171 bp, 20 predicted proteins | sample AntAceMetag02UKB_FD_184774 | JGI IMG/M metagenome (GOLD analysis project Ga0208904, IMG submission 184774) | Saline lake microbial communities from Ace Lake, Antarctica - Antarctic Ace Lake Metagenome 02UKB (SPAdes) (version 2) | ecosystem: Environmental > Aquatic > Non-marine Saline and...
TTTCTTTCAAGTTCCGAGCCTTCTCCATATCGACATGTTTCTCTGTCACAACCATCGCATGATTATCAATCATAAGCCTATCCGGATAAATTCCATATCGCGCGATTTCCTCATTCAAAACGTCCAAATTAATCAAACTACTCGCAGATAAATAAAAATAACAATCCTTATTATCTACCCCGCAAGGGATTTGCCTATTAACAAACTTCTTATCACCAACATAAAAACTATGTCCTGCCTGAGGCCCACCAGAACGAACCATTGCGTTATATTCATTAGCAAGATGCGCCGCAATTTTTCCTTTTCCCTCAGAACCCCATTGCAATCCAACTAAACAGTCTACCAAACCTTCCATCTAACTTAACCCCCAAATATCTTAATAAGGATTATTATACTCCGTTTTAACCTAAAACAAGAAGACTTGCCCCAATTCCGATAGCCCCCAAAACAATCCCCAAAAAGATCTTCTTTACATCTTCATTCAGATAAACAAGCGATGCCAAAAGAAGAACATAGGCACCGATTCCAAATATACTATACATTAAATCTTGATAGTACAATGAAGTAAATATCAAAACAATCAATCCCAACCCCGCATAAAGGTTTTGTTTAAGGAAAAAGAAAAGTGCTATGAATAAAACACCTGAAATAATGAATTGACTAAAATAAGTAGGATTGTCAAGCATATATACTCGAACCAAGACCAAAATAAAAAAAGGGATTCCTCCAATAGCTACAACATCTCGCGCAGCAGTTTTGAGCCACCTATACACCTCTTTTCCCATACATTACCGACGGTTCCAATATATAAAACACTTTCTAAAGATTTTTAAACCAATTTTCATTCTATCTATTATGGCAATCAAGACACCAAAAATTCTTCCCGGAGAGAAAGGATATGTTTCAAGGAAGGAAAAGACCGCGAATAAAAAATCTACCGAAAAAAAGGCGAGGGCAACCCAAAGAAAAAAGGATCTAAAAATAGGAAAAATAAAAACGGGATTTAAAGGATATCGTATTGGAAAACCAAAAACAACACCCCGTAAGGAAATAAAATATCCAATTTGGAGATATTCTAAAAAAATTGGAGAGATTACAGTTGTCAACAAAGATACTTCCCAAGAAGAACTCGAATTAACCTTCCAAAGATTCGGAGGGATCGGAAATTTCAAACATTTAATTCAAGATGCAGATTTCCAACTTCAATGGGCAATCAGAGAACAAGAACTTTTAATGACTCAGGAAAAATGTGAGCTGTGTGGAAAGAATATTTCAAAGACCGCAAAACCAAACCTCTATCATTACAAAATGTTCAAGAAACGAACAGACCTTTTAGAAAAAGCTTCAAAAGTTCCAGAAGAAGTTCTTTCAGGAAAGCTAACAATCGAAAAAGGCTGGGAAAAATTCAACGATATTCTCGAAGAAGGAAATAGATATTACATGTCCTTAAAAGATACTGCATTAATCTGTCCTGCCTGTGCAAGAAGCAAAGGGCTAATTTTCTAATGGAAAAACCATGGTTCGTCTACATCCTAGAATGCCAAGACGGCTCTTTCTACACTGGCGTAACAAATGACCTCGATAAACGAATGAAAACCCACGCCGAAGGAAAAGGTTCCAAATATGTCCGCCATAAAAGATTCAAATGTCTACTGCGATCAAAAGAATGTGAAAGCAGATCCGATGCATGTAAGGCAGAATGTCATATTAAAAAATTACCTAGACATGAAAAGTTAGATTGGTTTAAGCAACAAAATTAGCTTCACTAACTTGCTCTTTCCCATCAACCGTAGCAGTCCGAATAACAACACCCTTTCTCTTCGCCAACTCTCGAACTTCAGTAGGTTTCAACTCTTCCAAATTAGAAGGATAAACAATATCAGTCACATTAATAGTATGATTAACTCTAACCTCGCTGAAATCACCAATTCCAAAAAATAACTCCTGAACAATCTCCTTATCTTCAGTTTTCAAAGAACAAAAATCCACTGCAGGTCCATCTTCCTTTTCTTTCCCTGGCTTCCCACTCGCCGGAGCCTTCGGTTTAATTTTCAAAACAAAGTTATCTCCCTTAAACGAAAGAGCAAAGAAAACTCGAGGATACTCGTCCATAAGCGCAATTATTTTCTCCGGTTCAATCTCTGAATCTATCTGCAATTTTTTAACGCCCTGAAAATTACTTCTCTTCTTAATTTCAAAACCAAGTTCCTCATCATTCCCAAGATTCGCAGTTGTCACAATAACTCCTTTAATCGCCACAGGACCTCCAACTTTCTCCAAACATTTCTTAACCAAGATATTAGAATATTCCGCCCCAGTTTTAATCGCCCAATTCTTCGCCTGCCTTTTCCCCACAAGCATAAATTTATTCTTATATTCTCCACGACCAAACTTCAAAAAACTCGCATGCACTTCATCATCAAAAATTCGATCAAAAATTTTTTTCATAACCATCCCATAAAAATGCAAATTCCTTTTATAAAACTTACCTATGATTACACAGATTTATAAATTCTCAATCGCTATATTTACATGGAAAAGAGCCACATAGTGAAACAAGGACTGGCAAGTTTATTTATCTTAGGAATATTCTTATTAGCTTTCTTTGTTTTAAGACCGATTATCATCCCCATCATTTTCGGACTTTTGTTTGGGTATATTTTCAGTCCAGTCTATAAACGAATAAAACGTCTTCTCGGAGGAAGTAATATCTCTGCGTTTATTCTCTTAGGAAGCTTAACGGTCCTAATTGTAGTTCCTTTAATATTCTTAATCCCTATGCTTGGACGTCAAATCTTTGAAATTTATGTGCTCCTCCAAAATACAAATTTCAGCGAAATTCTCGGACGTTTTTTTGAAGGAGACCTTGCTACGAGTCTAGCAATTCATATAGATAATATCTTCGGGAATATTTTTCCCGTCTTAGTTGGAGGAGTTTCAGATTTTTTAAGAGACCTTCCAGTTTTCCTTCTTCAATTTGCCGTCTTCCTTTTTACCTTTTTCTTTGCATTAAGGGATCTAGATAAACTAACTGCGTTTCTCTCAGATCTGTCCCCCTTTTCTAAATCTACCGCGAAAAAGTTTTTAGAAGAGTTCAGGGGAATAACTAATGCGATTGTATTCGGGCAAGTATTAATCGGGATCGTTCAAGGTCTTGCACTTGGTGCCGCACTACTTTTCCTAGGCGTTCCAAAGGCATTATTATTGACAGTTATAACAAGTATAGTTTCCATAATCCCAGTACTTGGATCTTGGCTCGTCTGGTTACCCCTCGGAATAATTCTTCTGGCAACAGGGAAAGTCTTCTCGGGAATATTTATCATCCTTTATGGAGCACTGTTCGTCTCATTAATTGATAACTTTCTAAGGCCCTACTTTCTTTCAAAGAGATCAAATCTTCCAATTGTACTAAGTGTTATCGGAACTATCGGAGGTTTATTCGTCTTCGGAATTGCAGGCCTTCTCCTAGGTCCGCTAATCTTAGCCTATGTACTCATCATCTTAGATTTTTACAAACAAGGTAAATTAAATGAGTTATTTACGCCAAGATAATAATTAAAAAGAGATGAAACTTCGAATAAAAAATCTTAATTGGCTGGCTGGAAGGCCCGTAGCAATTCTTAATGATAAGACTGCAAAAAAACTAAACGTATTCGTGAATGACCGAGTAGAACTTAGAAATTCTAGGAGGGTATATGCTATCGTAGACATCTTTCCAAAATTAATAAAAACTGGAGAGATAGGATTATCTAAAGAATTGTCCGAAGTTCTCAAGTTAAAAAATAGATCTTATGTCAAGGTAAGCACATCAGAACTTTCTGCAGCAACACATTTGATACAGAAAAAAGTCGCCGGAAAGAAATTATCTCGAGAAGAAATAACTTACTTAATCTCCGAGATAGTTCATAATAATCTGACAGAAGCTGAAATAGCATATTTTACTGCCGCAGAAAAATTAAACGGAATGTCAATGAAAGAGACTATAGACTTAACTAGGGCGATGGTAAAAACTGGAACCAAATTAAAATTTCCTGGAAAATATATTGCAGATAAACATAGTATCGGGGGAATAGCGGGAAACAGAACAACCCCCCTAGTTATAGCAATTTGCGCAGCAGCAGGATTAACGCTTCCAAAAACTTCCTCCCGTGCGATTACTTCAGCCTCTGGAACTGCAGACGTATTAGAGACAATTTCTAATGTGGAACTTTCCGTAAACAAGATAATGTCAATAGTAAAAACTACAGGGGCATGTTTAGCTTGGGGAGGATCATTAGGACTTGCCCCTTCCGATGATAAAATTATCCGTGTCGAAAGATTACTAAATTTGGATATCGAACCGCAACTCTTAGCATCCATCCTCTCAAAAAAGGTTGCTGCAGGATCAAAATATATTTTAATTGATATTCCTTACGGGAAAGGTTCAAAAATAACAACACTAAGAAAAGCAGAAAAACTTGGGAAAAAATTTAGATTTATCGGAAAAAGTTTCAAATTAAAAATAAAAGTAGTTTATACAAAAGGTTCAGAACCTATCGGAAATGGATTTGGCCCAGTCTTGGAGATGATAGACGTTATAGCAGTCTTAAAAAATAGCGAAGACCAACCAATAGACCTGAGAGAAAAATCTTTATTTCTTTCTTCAGAACTCATGAAACTTTGTAATATAAAAAATTCAAAAAAGAAAGCAGAAGAATTATTATCTTCTGGAAAAGCTTATGAAAAATTCAAAGAAATTATTAATGCACAAAATGGAAAAAATAATTTTGATAGAAAAATTGAGGCATTACATCTAGCAAAATACAAAAAATTAATCAAAGTAAATAAGACAGGAAGGATAACTGAAATAAGTAATAAGGGAATTAACTCTCTTTGTAGGACTCTTGGAACTCCCGAAACAATTTCCGCAGGAGCCTATTTACACAAACATGTCGGAAAAGTAAAGAAAGGGGAACCACTAATCACCCTTTACAGCGAGAGTAAAACAAAATTAATAGAAGCAGTAGATTATCTAAAACGATTCAAACCCATTGTAATCAAATGAAACCATTAACAAAAAAAATATTTGTGATAACGATAATTCTCTTATTTTTAGGATTAATGTTATTTGCCGCCCTAGGAAATTTAGGTGCGATAAAAACTTTATGGAAAACTCCGTAATCAAATAACTGTCGCCTTAACAATCTTAACTTCTGTGACTGGTCTGTCTCCGGCACCTGTTTGAACTTTCGCAATTTTATCTATAACATCCATTCCCTCAATAACTTCCCCAAAAACTGGATGCTTACTTTGGGCTGGTTGTTTATCATAATCTAAAAAACTATTATCTACCAAGTTAATGAAGAACTGGCTTCCCCCACTATTTGGACCAGAATTTGCCATTGAAAGTGTTCCCCTGATATTCGAATGCCCTGCAACAAACTCATCCTTAATTTGATATCCAGGTCCTCCTGAACCAGTTCCTGTGGGGTCTCCTCCCTGAATCATAAAACCATCGATAATTCTATGAAAAATAATTCCATCATAAAATCCTTCCCTGACCAACTTCTCAAAATTTCCGGCAGTAATCGGCATATCAGAATACAATTCAATAACTATGTCTCCAACATTTGTCTCAAGCTTTACTTTTGTCCCCATATTATCTGTAACTCTCCCTGTGATGTTATCAAACATCTTCATCACGAAGAAAGTAAAACCTACAAGCAATACTGCAATTATAAATATTGCGACTGCCTTATTCTTTAATATCTTAGGATATTCCATTTTTTTATTAGCAAAATTCCATTTTTAAATTTACGCCCACACCCCGAATCGAACGGGGACGCCTCGAAAGGCCTGGATTTCAAGTCCAGTGCAATACCATTATGCGATGTGGGCCTACTTCAGTCTTTAACCATCATCGCGTTCGCGTTAGCGAGACCGAAGGGACTATGCGATGTGGGCTCACAGAATGAAGAGAAAGATTTAGTTTTTAAGATTACCGCCACCACATAAATTATTATAAAACCATTTCTTCTGAAAAATCCATGGCTCTTGATAAAGTTTCAAAACTTTACGAAATAGTTTGGTCCGATCCTGCAGGGAATGAAATGAATATTGATAATTTAAGGAATATCATAAAAAATCCTGAAACTAGGCTAAACGAATTTCTCGTCAAGACAAGTTGCTTCGGAGAAATTCTTCACCAAGATAAAGACTCAATTCTTCTAGAATACTATCTCGATGGAAAAGGGCTAACAAAATTCAAGACAATCCCAAAGACCTTAGTAACCGAAGTCATTCACTATTCTCGAAATGATAAAATAAATCTCAAAGACTATTGGAGAAATGAAAGAAAAACAAAAAGAAGAAGACTCGTAGAAGTTGACTGGTTAGCTCCGAATAATAAAACGATGAGTGTAGACGAATTAACTGAAGCTCAATATGATCTTCCCGAAGATCTTTTAGTTTCAACATTATCTTACGGCGTAGTCGCAACAGAAAATCCCGATACCCTCATTTTAAAACACTACGAAAACGACATGAGAGAAAGAGAAGTACAAATAATCCCACAAGACTTAATCAAAAAAGTCACACCATTTTATAGTAAGAGAAAATAATTTTGACAAGTCTAAAACGACCACATCATTCCAAAGACAAAGCTACAAAGGCCTCATCCTCATAAGCAGCTAGTCTAACTAGACCTCACTACTTCTAAATAAATTCGTTATGAATTATTTATCCGAATAATGAAGCCAAACCTTCAGCCGCTTCAGCCTTTGGTTCTTCTTTCTTCTTTTCTTCTTTTGGTGCTTCTGCTGCTGAATCTCCGCTAGCTGCTGCTGGAGCCGCTGCGATAGATGCATTTGCAAGCTTGTCCGCAATATCTACGCCTTCTAAAGACGCAACCATAACCTTAACCTTAGCTTCGTCAACCTCAGCTCCAGTTGCGGAAATAACTGCCTTTAGGTTATCAGCGTTGATATCCTTTCCAACCTTGTGCAACAAAAGTGCCGCATATGTATATTCCATTTTGTATTTTCCCAAGAGTTAACCAAATAAACTAGAAAGTCCTGTTGCGGACGCTTCCTTTGGTTCCTCTGATTTAGTTTCTTGAGTTTGAGTTTCTGCAGCTGCTTCTACTGGTGCCGCAACAACTTCGGGTTCTGGTTCTCCAGTAATCGTTCTAGTAATCGTTCCTTCATGTGCCGCTGCCTTTGCTAAGATGAAATCAATTGTAGTATCATTTACATAATTAATCTCAACAGCGAAAGGAATCGCTCGACCATAATCATTCAGGAATCCTTCCAAGAATGCTTCCTTATCAATCTTAATATCAGCATAAACCTTTTTCTCTTCTCCATCAAAAGCAGCAATAGGATCAACACCAACCTCAAAAGGAATGATATCTAACTTTGCCATGATAGAAGCCTGAGGTTCAGTAATTTCCTCGCCTTCCTTAACAATAATCTTATCCTTCATAACCGCAATCTTTCCATTCTCAACCTTCGGAATCAAACCAACAGCACTCAAAGCTGAAATGTCCGGACCAGGTATTAATTCAGTAGGACCTGCCTTAACTTCAATATCCGAAGGAGCAATCATACCAGCCTTAGCTTTAGCAGGGCTCTTCTCGTCCGCAAGAATACCTGAAATTTCAAACGCATCAGTATCAGAAAATAACATGGCCGTAGAATCATCAACATAAGGAACTAACTCGTGAAGCTCTTTAACTCCCGAATGATCTAAAGCAAAATTAACCAGACTCTTTTTAACAACTTGAATTTTCGCCTTACTCCTCATCTTTTTCTTGATATCTTGAAACTGCGCCGATGGCAAACCCTTAATCGAAATAACCATAACTGTCTTCTTCTTCATCAACTCAGCTAATTCCTTAACTTTCGCTTTCTTAGCATCACTCACATGCGTCTCTTGTTTTGCAACCATCTTATTTCTTCTTTTCAACAATAGCCAAAGGCTTTGTCATTGTAAATTTAATCAAAACTTCCTTCACATTATCGTTCCCTCGTGGAAGTGCTTTAGTCAAACCTTTAATTACAGCTTGAATATTCTCTTCCAACTCATCATCACTCATACTTTCTTTTCCAACAGGCAACTTAATCGCCATCTCTTTATTCTTAACTCGGATAGATTTTTTCATCTTGTCAATCATCATGCTAATCATAGCATCATCTTCTTTAGGAATAATTCCTGCTTGCGGAGAAGGCATTCGATTCATTGGACCAAAGACTCGACCAAAAGTTGTAGCAATCTTTCCCATCAGAGGAGCAGCCGCGATAAAAGCGTCGTATTTCTTCGCTAATTTCTTAATATCTTTAGCTTCCTTATACTTTACAAAATCTTCAGGAGTAATAGTATCAACCAACTTAGATCTCTTAGTCATAAAAGCAGCTAACTTTTTCTCGCTTGGATGGGGAACATTAACAAAAGTATTCAAAGCTTCCTTTCGAACATCAAAATTCTTCAAGTTCATAACTAAGTCTACAGTCTGTACAAACTTTCGCTTCTTCTCATTTCTTAATTCAGCTAATGCTTTTTTTATTTCCATATTATATCAAACTGTTAGAATTTATGTGTCGGCGTGAGCCTCCTACTAACAGTAGTAATTAACTAGCGAAATTTGGGTATATAAAGATTACTCTTCCACCAAATCACCTAAATTATTATAAACTATTGAGCCATAAACTTTCATGGCAAATGAGGTGCTTGAAACAACGCGATATGTTCTGGAAAATCCCCAATTCGTTAAAATTGATGGCCTGAGAGTTCTTCAACTCGCAAAAGAATGGGTAGAAGAAGAATTCACATTACCAACATGGGATATTCCAGTTTATCCCGAAGGCAAAACCAATGAAGTCATAGATTATTTCCTTCTTAACGATTCAATTAATTTTGCATTTACAGACTTTACAACAAAAGAAAAATTTACTGCAGAATACGAAGGTAAACCTTGGCGAGGAGCCTTAGGAATGACTGGCTGTTTGAAGAAAGCCATAGACTCGGGAGTTCCATTACTTGATGCAGGTTTCCTCCAGGAAATAACTCGACCGCAGATGGAACAAATTTTCAGGGGAAATATTGAGATTCCTATGCTTGATGAAAGACTCGAAATTTTTCATGAAGTCGGAAAAGTTTTAGAAAAAAAATACGATGGACACTTTTACAATCTGGTTGAAGCATCCAATAATCGCCTATTTAATCGAGGGACGGGGATGGTAGAAAGATTAGTCAACGACTTTCCCTCTTTCGATGACGCGGCACAATACAAGGGCAGAAGAATCGTATTCAATAAACGAGCACAACTAGCTTCTGGAATGATTTATGAGAGATTTGAAGGAGATCTCAAAATAGATGACATTGATGATATAACAATCTTCCTAGATTACGTAATCCCTAAGGGTCTTCGGGACAAAGGCACCCTAGTTTACGAAGAGTCTCTAGCAAGAAGGGTGGATAATCAGGAAATAATTTATCCCGGTTCAATGGAAGAAGTAGAGATAAGATCTTCTGCAGCCCATGTAGCAAACGAATTAATAGAAAGCATAAACCTTTATCGCGAACCAGAAAATTTACCCCCGATTAACGCACTCCACATGGACGCGAAACTTTGGTTAAATTCTAGAAGCAAAGAAGGGAAACCTCATCACCTTACCCCGACAATTGCATATTAATTCAATCACATAAATCATTATAAACTAAATCTACACAAAAATAATATGGAACTAGTAGCATTATTATCTACAGGGAAAGGAACTTGGGGACAAGTCGCCGGCCTAATTCAAAAAGGCGAATGGGAAAAAGTAATTGTCCTCGGCCCAGCATTCGCAAAAGAATTCACAGTCCAAGGCGAAGCATTCGACTTCATAGAATTCGACGCAAACAAAAATCTAATCCAATTAAAAAAAGAACTCTCAACAAAACTTAAGGGAAAATTTGACGGACTCGAAGTAGCACTTTCAATCGCATCCGGAAACGGCAAAGAACACATGGCAATCCAATCAGCCCTACTAACATTACCAGTCGGAATCCGATTCACCGCTCTAACCAAAGACGGCGTTATATTTTTATAAAATGGGGAACGTTTTCAGTTGGGAGTATCTTCAACCAACATTCAACCCCAAGACAGATTTATATGATACTCAAGTAGACAGATCAGATCCAGTCGGTTGGATAATTCCACCAAAGGTAAAAAGTCCAGACGGTCCATCTTACACACTAGACCAAATAAACGAACAATTAACTCCCTTAAAATTCGGAGACAAAAAACAACTTGAATTTTTAGCAGTATTATCCGAATTCAAAGAAGCATTAGAAGACGGAGCAGAATCTCACCCCGGATTATTGGTCGCCTAAACTTTCTCAATCTTCAACTTAGCACCTTTTCTAGAAATACAAACAACACAACTTCTCTCATCTTCAGCCCCAATTTCATAATCATCTAACTTCTCATTCATCTTCAAAGCATATTCCTTAACCGCATCAAACCAAGGCTGATTATCATAACCCATTCGCGCCCGAGCATAACCTACAGACTTATACCCCTTCACATGAACAAAATCCGGCTCCGCCTTCCTAATCAAATCGCAATACTCCCCAACATTCTCCTCCGACATATTAGTCGTATCATTAAATTGGCCCTCTTCTCCAACATCAACAAGAGTCAACCTAATCACTCGACGAACTCGTCCTTTCATCTCCCGAATCACATCAAGAGTCTCATTAAAAACTTCCCAAGCATTAGGCTTCGTAGACCGATGCCAAATATCAAACAACTTCTTATTAGGCGCATTAGTAGAAACCGTAATCTGAGTTGGAAGTTCCTCGTCCTTAAAATTTCTAATCACGTCAGGATTCAAACCATTAGTAACCAAAAAACTAACAGCGCCTCTTCTCCGAATCTCAGTAAACATCTCACCAATCCTAGGATAAAGCGTCGGCTCCCCCGACAAACTAGTCGTATAAAGTTTAGGCTCAAGCGCTTCCTCAAACTTTTTCAAATCAATATCTTTCCGTCCCCTAAAACCTTCAAGCAATTTTTTCCGAGCCTCAACAATTCCATCAAGTATCTCAACGGGATCATCAACCTTCGGCAACTCAGTCCCAAGATTCATCTCAATCGGTCTCCAACAATGCAAACATTGATTCTCACACCACATCACCGAAGGACTAAACTGACAACATCCTGCGCAACTAATTCCATAAAATTTCTCCTTCCAACAATCTCCCTCACCACGAATAGAATTCTTAGTCCATCGACAAATCTGTACAGCGCTAGTTTCACCAACTAAAGCATAGTTCATTTTTTCTAGCTTCTGTCTAACTTTTTCAATTCCTTCTCCAGAAATCTTACACTTTCGCTTAGGATTTGTTCTTACCATAAAATCTAGTCCCAAGAACACTTTATAATGTTAATCAAAAAAATAAAATAAAAATTTATTTAACTACCTTCTCTTTTTTTTCTTAGCAGGTTTTCTCTTAACTGCTTTCTTCTTAACTGCTTTCTTCTTAGCAGGTTTCTTCTTCACAGCAAGAGCCTTCTTCCTTTTTTCCATTACAGATAATTGCTTCTTAAGAGACTTAATCTTAATCACACACTGCTTTGGAGTTTTTGGTAATACCATTTCACACACCTCATTTAGTTAGAGCCTAAGCTCAATTTAACAAGGACAAATGTCTTTAAATATCTTCTTAAATAATCCTGATGAACCAGAAATACATCAATAACACGAAGACCAACAAGATAAACCATTTCATTAACTTTGACGCAATCTTCCCAGCTTTCTCTGAACGGGTCACTCCCCAAATCGCAAGATAAAAGAACCTTCCACCATCAAGCATTCCCAACGGCAACATATTGAAAATCGCCACAAGCAAATTGATAATCATAACCCACCATAACAAGTGATAAAAGAAATATACAAACTCGCCATCCCAAGTCGGTGCATAATATGTCGAACGATCCTTAAACGACATAAAGAACATCAAAGAATTCTGAATGAATCCTTTAGGGTCTGCTTGCCCATATCCAACACCCAAATACCCAATCCCATTTCCTGAAGGATGCTCACCAAGGACAACATCATATTCATTCCGACCCTCTTCACCCTCGGTAATAACCTTAACTTCGTCCCCTGGCTCAGTACTCCACATAAACTCAACGATATCTTCCTGTCCCCTAATTAGAGCATCATTCATCTGCACAATCGCCCCCTCCATCCTAACCTTCACTGCAGGGGCATCCTCATACGCAATAATGAACTCCATCGAACTGAGATTAATCTGCTCCAGGCTCGCAGTGTTAACATAAAAATCTTTTCCATTAGTCGTCATCACCTTAGTCAAATTACCCACACCTTCCACCATCCCAGTGATATTCTCTGTTGGAATCACTGCATCGGCATAAGTATTAAACGCATAACCCGAAGCACTAAATGAAACAAAGAAGAACGCAACATAAAGTCCGTAGAATATCAAGGCGAAGACAATATTCGCGAAAACCCCTGCACCAAGAACCGACATCTGTTCAATCTTTTTCTTTTTCTCAAAACTCTTATCATCCTGCTCAACAAACGCCCCTAAAATCGGACCAAGAAAAACCAAACCTGTAGACTTAATCTTAATCTTAAACAACCTCATAAAAATCCCGTGCGAGAACTCATGAACAACCGCAACAATCGCCAAGGCCACAATAAAATATATAAAATAAAATGGCGGAAAGAAACTCTGCATTCCAAACAGCTTCGGGAAATACGGAATCAAAGGAGCAATCGGCGGCGCCTTAATTACCTTAGTAATCTCTGGATGCAAAATATAAATCGAAAGTGTCGTCCACAACATCCAAATCATCGTCCCCATCAAAGCAAATCCAACAGCAATAATCACATACTTCAATGTATGAAGAGTTTTCTTGAAATTATCTCCAATATACTTAATCGCCTTAACTCCTAGTTGAGTCCGATACATAAAAATTATTCCCTCACGAGCCAAAGCCTTTTTCCTCGACCGCAAAAACCAAGCTACCCAAATACTAAACAGAATCAAAAAACCGACGTCATAAACCCAAAAACTCACCATAATATATAATCATAGAAAAGAGTTTAAAAAACTACTTCTTTCGCACAGGCCTAAAATCTTTCCCGCCACACTTCCGACATCGCGCCTTTCCAGTCAAAATCTTAATCGGCTCAAGCTTCATCTTGTGTTTACAAACTTTACATACAAAAGCATTCTTGAATAATCGATTTTGTGCTGCCGGAATTTTTGTAGCCATCTTACATTACCTTCTTAATCAATTTATCGCCTTCAACATCCCAGTACTCCACAGTCACACCCTCATTCAAAGTCCCCTGTAAATCCTCTGGGATTACTAAATCATAATTCTCAAAATTCTCGCTATCCATAACACTCGCAGTCTCCCCAGAAACCGACAACACTTGCGCCTGCCTCTTATCAATCATAGGAACCTCAAACTTATCATGTCCCGGAACAACATTTACCTTCTTTTTTCCACTTACAATATTAACCGCCTCGAACCGGACCTTCGCGTGCCCGTGCTTTCCAGTCTTAGAAACATCCATCTTCTTAACCTGATGCGCAACTCCATCAAGCAATAAATAAGATCCCACACGCATTTCCGTAGCTTCAATAACTTTTGATACCATTAGCAAAAATCTCCAGATTTTTGATCCGCAAGGGCTTTGCCATTACATAATATTTTATCTACCATAATGTAAACAAAAAAAATTCATTTATAAAACTTTGCTCAATCACACAAATCAATATAAATCCCCTCCCTTGACAAAGGTCATGAAGTTAGTCTTACTTGGACCCCCTGGAGTCGGAAAAGGAACTTTAGCTTACAAAATTTCTAATGAATTTGGAACGCCCCACATTTCTACTGGAGATATTTTCAGAGGTCTCGCTGAAGAAGGCGACCCGATGGGAGTCAAAGCAAGAGACGAATATTGGGGTCACGGAAACCTCGTTCCAGACGACATAACAAACGAGTTAGTAAAAATAACATTAGCAAAACAAGAATACCAAAACGGCTTCATTTTAGATGGATTCCCCCGAACACGTGATCAAGCCGCAACACTAGATACTTTCGTGGATGATTACCTACCTATATTATTAACTGCAAGCGACCCAACAATAGAAACAAGAATCTTAAACCGACTAACTTGCCCAGAAAAATGCGGAAGTGTCTATAATTCTGTAACTGCCATTCCAAAATACCCCAGGAAATGCGATTGCGGGTCGGATTTGATACGGAGGGAAGATGACACTAAAGAAACACTACCTATAAGAATGGCAGAATACAACAAAAATAGTCCAGGAGTTCTAGCGCATTACGGAGACCGAGTTCTGGAAATCGACGCAGAGCAATCATCCGGCAAAATCTATGAAGAAGTAATAAGTCTATTATCCTAACACTTAAAAAGCCAAATTCCCCAAAACTTCTATGGTAAAGAAAAATGATTTCATCGAAATTGAATTCACTGGGAACATTACTAACACTGATGAAATTTTCGATACAAATATCAAAGAAGATGCAGAAAAGGGCGGACTAGACATCAAGAATATCAAGCCATTTGTTTTAGCAGTGGGACACAAAATGCTTCCAAGCGGATTCGATAAAGAGTTAGAAGGGAAAGAAGCCGGAAAATCATATACTCTTGAACTTAAGCCAGAAGATGCCTTCGGAAAGCGAAACCCTCAAATGGTCCGAATGATTCCAACAAAGCTTTTCCACGAACAAAAAATTGAGCCACAAAGAGGGATGCAGCTGAACTTAGATGGACAATTAGTAAAAATATTATCTAGCGACCGAGGCCGAACATTAGTCGATTTCAATAATCCCCTAGCCGGAAAAAACGTGACTTACAAATTTAAAATTAACAAGTTAATAACTGACGAAAAGGAAAAAATCGACGCATTACAAGAATTCTTATTCCGAAAGAAATTCGATTTCGATAAAAAAGAAAAGACCGTAACTTTCAAGATTACAAAAGAATTAGAACCTTTTGTTAAGATGTTCGCACCAAAATTCGAAGAAATTCTCGGATTAAAAGTTGAGAGCAAGGTCGTTGAAGAAAAACCTAAAAAACCTGCGGACAAATAATTTATAAACATCTAATTCTATTAATCAACATGGATAATTCAGAGGATATA
>Ga0208904_1001616_pt1 | contig 15160 bp, 9 predicted proteins | sample AntAceMetag02UKB_FD_184774 | JGI IMG/M metagenome (GOLD analysis project Ga0208904, IMG submission 184774) | Saline lake microbial communities from Ace Lake, Antarctica - Antarctic Ace Lake Metagenome 02UKB (SPAdes) (version 2) | ecosystem: Environmental > Aquatic > Non-marine Saline and Alkaline...
TTTGCTTTTAAAAAGAGATCCCTCCACTTCCCATGAACCACTCGGAGTACCTCGGGTACATGGTTCGGTCGGGATGACAACAAAAACAAGAATATATTAAACAACACAAAAACAATATGAAAGCCTTATCTGAAAAATCAAAACAAGTTATCATCAATGGAAAATATAAACACTACAAAGGAAATGAATATATAGTGCTTGGAGTTGCGAGACACAGTGAGACGCTTGAGGAACTAGTAGTGTATCAAGCGCAATACGAGGATAAACTTATATGGGTTAGGCCTTTGGAAATGTTTTTGGAGAATACTGAAGTTGATGGGAAGCAAATTCCTCGGTTTAGGTGTATAAAAAAATAGGGATTTATTTATATGGAACAGGCGTGCCAGTTCCCTACAAATAAATCCCTATTTTTTTATACAAAATTTATTTCTTTGGGGGTGGTTGGAACCCAGTACCAGCAGGAATTAGACGCCCGATAATAACATTTTCTTTAAGACCTCTTAGTTTATCAACCTTACCTGAAATAGCAGCATCAATTAATACACGAGCTGTTTCCTGGAATGAAGCAGCTGATAAGAAACTTTCGGTAGATAGAGATGCTTTAGTAACACCCAATAGCAATACATCACCTTGAGCTTCTGTTTTATTATCACTAGAAAGTTCTCTATTAACTGCGTTAAAGTTGGCTCTATCAACAATTTCACCTGGTAAGAAATCGCTAGAGCCTGCTTCGTTAATATATACGCGAGAGAACATTTGGCGAGCTATGATTTCGAGATGTTTGTCATTAAGTTTTTGACCTTGAGAAGAATAAATATTTTGAATTTCCTTCATTATATATGCCTTTGCTTCTTGTTCGCCTTTTAGCTCGTATAAATCATGAAGATCAACACTTCCTTCGGTAAGAACATCTCCTTGATTTACTAAATCGCCCTCTTCAACAAGGATGCCAAATGAGCCTGGGACAATATATTCAACATTTTCTCCAACGCCTGTAACAATACGAAGATATTTTTTTGTAAGCTTTGCAGTGCCATCGATTCCAGAATTAATAGAATCGTCACCATCGGAAAATAATATATCTCCCTTTTTAACAGTATCTCCATCTTTAATTTTGCAAGAATCATCACTATAATCATCTAAATTATATTTTTCTTCTTTATCTTCTTCGGCGCTAATAACAATAGTTCTTTGATTTGCCTCTTTTTTAATACTCTCAATCTTGCCACGTACTTCGCTTATAATAGCACCCTTGGTAATTCTACGGGCCTCGAAAATTTCTTCAACCCTAGGTAAACCTTGAGTAATATCTTGTGAATCAGCAACACCACCTGTATGGAATGTTCTCATTGTAAGCTGAGTTCCTGGCTCTCCAATTGATTGCGCAGCTATAATTCCAGCTGCTACACCAAGTTCTACTGGCTTATTGTAACCAAGATCATAACCATAACATGTTTTACAAATTCCACGTTTAGATTCGCAGGTTAATACAGAGCGAATTTTTACAGCATCGAGATCAAGGGTTTGAATTTCTTTGGCTTGTTCTTTGGTTACCATTTCTCCTTTTTTAACAATAACTTTTCCTTTTTTATCTTTTATTGTTTCGAGAATAGTTCTTCCCCAAATTCTTTCTTCGATAGTTTCTCCAAGAATTTCTGAATCTTCTTTTGTGATTGAAAATCCTGTTGTATTACCGCAATCTTCTTCTTCAACAATCATGTCTTGCGCAACATCGATAAGACGGCGAGTTAAATACCCAGCATTTGCAGTTCTTAAAGCTGTATCAGTTAAACCTTTTCTAGCTCCATGAGTAGAAATAAAATATTCAAGAACATCAAAACCTTCTTTAAAGTTAGCTTTAACAGGAAGTTCGATAGTTGCGCCAGAAGGCGAAGTTACAAGGCCTTTCATTCCCATCATCTGTGTAGTTTGACCCCAAGAACCACGAGCACCGGATTCTATCATTGTGTAAATAGGATTAGTAATTTCTTTTGAAAAAGCGCCTTGAGATAATTCTGTAATTTTATCTTTTGTACGTACCCAAATTTCAATCACTCTTGCATGTCTTTCATCATCAGTAAGCAGACCTTCTTCGTATTGATCTTGAATTTGGTCGACTTCGAGCTGAGCTTTTTCTAAAATTCCTTTTTTTATAGGAAGTTCTGGCAAGTCATCCATTGCCCATGTCATTCCTGACATTGTGGCATGTTTGAATCCAAGAATCATCATGTCGTCGAGCATTTGTCCTGTTTCTTCTAAACCATATATATGGAAACATTGGCCTACAATATCTTTAAGAGTTTTTTTGTTTGTAACTTCATTAACATAAGAAATTTTTTCGGGAATAATTTCGTTAAAAATAAGTCTTCCAACCGTAGTCTCTAACATTTTCCCTTGAATTTGAATATTAATTTTTTGGTGCAACTTTATGTGGCCATATTCATAAGCAAGTTTTGCTTCTTTTGTAGAGATAAATGGATGTTTATAAGCATCCATTTTTTCATCCATGTTTGTAAGATAATAACATCCAAAAACTATATCCAAACCAGGGGTTGCAACTGGCTCTCCTGTTGCTGGCTTAAGAATATTTCTTGATGAAAGCATTATATTAGCTGCTTCGTTGCGAGCTTCGCGGGTTAAAGGCACATGAACAGCCATTTGGTCACCATCAAAATCGGCATTAAAAGCACTACAAACCAAAGGATGCACATGAATAGCTTTTCCTTCTATAAGTACTGGTTGAAATGCCTGGATTCCAAGCCTATGAAGCGTTGGAGCTCTATTTAAAAGCACATAAGCATCTTTTGTAATTTCTTCTAAAATATCCCAAACTTCAGGATGCGCTGCATCGATATATCTATTTGCACTACGAACATTATGAACAAGTTCTCGCTTTATAAGTTGGCTTATAACAAATGGTTTAAACAATTCTAAAGCCATTGTTTTTGGTAAGCCACATTGATGTAATTTAAGTTTAGGACCAACAACAATTACCGATCTACCAGAATAGTCGATTCTTTTACCAAGAAGATTCTGCCTAAATCTACCTTGCTTACCTTTAAGCATGTCTGCAATAGATTTAAGGACTCTTCTTTGGCCTGTTGATGCTGTAACTGTTTTACCGTGTCGAGCTCCATTATCAATAAGCGCGTCAACTGCCTCTTGTAGCATTCTTTTTTCGTTTCTTTGAATAACCTCGGGAGCATTAAGATCTTTTAATCTTTTAAGACGATTATTTCTATTTATAACTCTACGATACAAATCATTTAAATCAGAAGTAGCAAATCTGCCACCATCAAGCTGTACCATAGGCCTCAAATCTGGAGGTATAACAGGAATAGCCTCAAGAACCATCCATTCGGGCCTAATGCTAACTTTTTTTAAGCTCTGGAATAACTTATGTCTACGAGTAATTTTTTTGCGCTTGCCACCTTTTGTTTTTTCTAGTTCAACATCAAGCTTTTTAACTTCTGTATCTATATCAATACTAGAAAGCAATTCTCTTATTGCTTCGGCGCCAATACCTGCCTCGAAAATATGCCCATATTTAATAGAAAGATCGTGATAAGTGCTTTCGGAAATAATCTGTAAAGGCGCTAAACTTACAAGCTCTTTTTTTGCGACATCAAAAGCATTATCTAGTTGTTCCTTTTTTTCGTCCCTTAGAGAAGAAAGGCGTACTTTTTCGTCGCCAAATATTTTTGAAAGTTTTTCTCCTGTAAGCCCTTTGTTGGCAAATTCTTTGTTTCTTGAATCCAAAGCCATCTCAAGTTCTTTTTCTAAAGAAGAAAGTTTGTTTTTAAATTCCTGTTTAACTTGATCAATAAGAGCTTTCTTTTTGTCTTCGTCAACTGAGGTTATAATAAAATTAGCAAAATAAACTACTTTTTCTAAATCTTGAACGGAAAGATCTAATACTAAACCAATTTTAGAAGGCACTCCACGCAAAAACCAAATATGTGAAACCGGTGCAGCTAAATCAATATGCCCCATTCTTTCACGTCTAACCAAAGCGCGAGTAACTTCGACCCCACACTTATCACAAATAATACCTTTATATCTAATTCTTTTATATTTTCCACAATAACATTCCCAATCTTTTGTAGGTCCAAAAATTCTCTCGTCAAAAAGACCATCTTTTTCGGGCTTTTGTGTTCTATAGTTTATTGTTTCTGGCTTGGTTATTTCTCCATATGACCAAGTGTGAATGTTTTCGGTTGAGGCCAAGCGTAAACGAATAGAATCAAAATCTACTGCCCTAGATGGAACTGGGTAAGTGGATAATGTTTTAGTTGATGAGGGTGTAGACATAAAGTAAAAAATTTTCTAATGTTGGTCTTGGCTCTTTGCTTCTTCGCCATGCTCTTTTATAACTTTTCCATTCTTTAATAATTCCACTTCTAAGCCAAGGCCTTTTAATTCCCTTGTTAAGACATTGAATGATTCTGGAACATTTGGTTTTCCAATTGGTTCGCCCTTAATAATTGATTCATATGCTTTTGACCTACCTGGAACATCATCGGATTTGATAGTAAGGATTTCCTGTAACATATGAGCGGCGCCATAAGCTTCTAATGCCCAAACTTCCATCTCTCCAAATCGCTGTCCACCAAATTGAGCTTTACCACCCAAAGGCTGTTGTGTAACAAGAGAATATGGACCAATAGATCTTTGGTGAATTTTATCTTCAACAAGATGGTTAAGTTTTAATATGTATATATATCCAACTGTTGTTTCTTGGTCAAAAGGCCTACCTGTTTTTCCATCATAAAGTTGCATTTTTCCATTTGCCTGAAATCCAGCCTTTTTAAGCTCTTCTTGAATAACTTCATAAGGAACACCATCTAAAACAGGGCTAGCTACTTTGTATCCTAATTTATGCGCTGCTAATCCTAAATGAGTTTCTAAAATTTGACCTAAGTTCATTCTAGACGCAACACCAAGAGGATTTAAAACAATGTCCATTGGTGTACCATCTTTATCAAAAGGCATATCTTCGACAGGAACTATTTTTGAAATAACACCTTTGTTTCCATGACGACCCGCCATTTTGTCTCCAACTTGAATTTTTCTTAAAGAAGCAATTGAAACTTGAATTGTTTTTATAACTCCGCTAGAAAGCTTGTCTCCGTTTTCGCGGGAGAAAATTTTAATATCAACAACTTTTCCATGTTCTCCATGTTCTAAATAAAGAGAGCTGTCGCGAACATCTTTTGCTTTTTCTCCAAAAATAGCGCGCAATAGTTTTTCTTCGGCAGTAAGCTCGGCTTCTCCTTTTGGAGTAATTTTACCAACTAAGATATCTCCTGATGAGACCTCGGCTCCAACACGAACAACTCCTTCCATGTCAAGATCATTAAGCTTGTCTTCGCCTACGTTTGGAATATCTCGGGTTATAACTTCGGGCCCAAGTTTTGTATCTCGCACATCTATGGAGTAATCGTCAATATGAATTGAAGTGTATCTATCGTCTTGGACTAATCTCTCGGAAATTAAAATCGCGTCTTCGTAGTTTCCACCTTCCCAAGAAATAAACCCAACAAGAACGTTTTGGCCAAGAGCTAGTTCGCCTTTATCTGTTGCAGCGCCATCGGCAATTACCTGGCCTTGCTTAACTATGTCACCTCTATTTACAATAGGTTTTTGATTCATTGAGGTTGACGCATTTGATCGGACAAATTTTCCTAAACTATATTCTTTAATTTCTTTTTTATGCTTAATGGAAATTTTATTTGATTGAACTCCAATTACTTCGCCATCATCTTCTGATAAAACAACTTGCCCAGAATCCATAGCAGCTCTGTATTCAACTCCTGTTCCAACGATTGGAGAATCGGGCTTAACAACGGCAATTGCTTGGCGTTGCATGTTTGTACCCATCAAAGCTCTAACAGCGTCATCGTGCTCGAGAAATGGAATTAATGAAGTAGCAATTGAAACAATCTGCTTTGCTGAAATATCCATGTATTGCACTTGTTTGGACTGCACAAACATTGGCTCGCCTTTTACTCTTGCCTCTACTTTATCTTTTTCAAAATATCCTTCAGTATCAATTGGTGTTGTTGCTGCAGTTGTTACACCATCGCTTTCTTCTAACGCTGTAAGATATATAATTTCGTTAGTTACTTTAGGTTTTCCAGAAGATTCCTCTAAAACAACTTTACGATATGGAGTTTCTAAAAATCCAAATTGATTTATTCTTGCATATGAAGCTAAATGTCCAACTAATCCAATGTTTGGTCCTTCGGGAGTTGCAATAGGACAAATTCTGCCATAATGAGTTCTATGAACATCTCGAACATCAAAACCAGCTCGCTCACGAGATAACCCACCTGGACCCATGGCACTAAGACGTCTCTTATGTTCAAGCTCTGCTAAAGGATTGGTTTGATCCATAAACTGCGAAAGCTGGGATGACATAAAAAACTCTTTAACAGAACCGATTACAGGGCGCGCGTTTATCAACTGGTTTGGAGTAATAGTATTAATATCAAGTGTGGACATCCTGTCTTTTATAATTCGCTCCATTCGAGCTAAGCCAACCCTAAGTTTATTCTGAACAAGCTCGCCAACAGTACGAACACGCCTATTAGATAGATGGTCAATATCATCGGCTTCGTCTTGAGTTATATTAAGACGGATGATTTCACGAATAACTAAAGAAATATCTTCGCAACTTAAAGTGCGGTTCTCTTTTATATTAGGAACATTGAGCCCGAATCTTTGATTGATTTTATATCTTCCAACTTTACTGAAATCATACCTATCAAAATTAAAAAACATTGCATGGATTAATTGCTTGGCATTGGTTGCTGTTGCTAAATCCCCTGGTCTAATACGTTTATAAACTTCTTTAAGTCCTTCGTCTTCGCTTTTTGCTGTATCGCGCTTTATTGTTTCTTCTATCATTTCTTTTTCTTCGGCAGATAGATCTTTAAAAAGGTTTAAAATTTCTTCGTCAGTCCCAAATCCAAAAGCACGCAAAAGAGATGTAGCTGCAACTTTGCGCTTTCTATCTATTTTAACCCAAATAGCTCCATTAGAATCGGTTTCCAATTCAAGCCAGGCTCCTCTATTTGGAATAACCTTTGCTCCATAGCTCTTTTTGCCACGAACAACTTCGGAAGTAAAAAATACTCCAGCGCTTCGGATGAGTTGTGAAACAATTACACGCTCGATTCCATTGATGATAAATGTTCCGCGCGGAGTCATTACTGGAAAATCACCTAAATAAATTTCTTGCTCTTTAATTTCACCAGTTCTCTTGTTAACTAATTTTGCTCGAACTCGTATTGCAGATTCATAGGTAACATTTTTTTCTTTGGCAGTAACTTCGTCAAATTTTGGTTCATCAAGAAAATAATCTTCAAAATATAATTCAAGATCTCTACCAATAAAATCGCGAATTGGAGAAACTTCGTCAAAAAGCTCTCTTAATCCTTCTTTTAAAAACCAAGAATATGACTCTTTTTGGGATTCAATAAGATCGGGCAAAGGAACTGCCTCGTGAAGTTTCGTAAAAAATTTTCTTTCTGTTTTTGGGGCAAAACGAACATCATCAGAAGAATATGAATTTTGCTTCTTTTTATCTGTCATAATTCAATAAATCCAGCACTACTTTTAAGTAGAAAAACTTTCTCTGTCAAAGTAGTGCGGGATAAAAACAATTAAAAATTTACAAAAACAACCAAGTATTTAACAAAATACAAGGTTTTTACTTAAGAAAATATAAAATTTGCGGAAAAACAAGTAGTATGTTTCACAAAAGTAGAGGAACAATGATGCATGATAAGTAGTATTGTATATATTTTACAAGCACTTGTCAACTAAATTTGACTAGTTCTTAGCAAAATAAAACACAAATCAAGAAACTAATTTTAGGGCTTTAAAGGGGTGCTTTTGCTAGCCCAGCACTACAATTTTTAGCTAGTTTTGCTTAATATTAGCAAAAAAATAATTGTAGTGCTGGGTCAAAATATTGCCTAAACAGATAATAAATCTACGAAAGCTTATCTTATGCTAAAAACAGTGTTTGTGTCAAATATTACATGCTTTCAGGGCATATATGCTTGTAAAACGTATATCCTGTGGATAAGTTCCTCTAAATATCCAATAATTCCTTAACTATATCTGCATCGCTCCATTTAATCATTTTACCGTGTTTAATTGCCATTGTCTTTTCTGAGCCTTTTCCAAGTAACAATACAATATCATTTCTCTTTGCAATTTTTATTGCCTTTTTAATGGCTTCTTTGCGATCCACAATATTCCACCAATTCTCTTCTTGTTTATGCTTTTTAACCTTTTTAACACCTGGAATAATGTCTTCAATTAATAAGTTTGGATCGTCATCATAAGGATCATCGGTTGTTAAAATAATGTAATCGGATTTTTTTGCTGCTATTTCGCCCATTAAAGACCTTTTTGCTTTGTCTCTACCTCCACCAGTTACCCCAAACACGGTAATTATTTTTCTTGCTCCTTTTATTAGGTGAGCCATTTCTAAAATAGCTGTAAATGATTTTGGCTCATGAGCGTAATCGACAACAACTTTAAAACCTTGTTTTGATTTTATTATCTCGGACCTGCCTGGAAGAACTTCTATCTTTTCCAAGGCTTGTTCGCAAGTTGAAATAGAAACTCCAAGAGAGCGAGCAACTGCAATTGCGGTTAAAGCATTTTGCGCCATAAAGGCCCCAAGTAAATGAAGATGAATATAATAACCATCAACAGAAAGAATTGTGCCATCATCAACCTGTTTTATGTCATCGGCACATAAATGTTTTTCGTTTTTTTCTTCAACTGATTCTATATTGCAAGAATGATTAACTAACCATTTTTCATCGGCCCTATGGCGTAAAAATTTGTTTGATTGCTTATCTAAATAATTTGCAACAATAACTTTTTTAATTTTTTTACCTTGAAACTCTTTTTTGTGTGACTTATATAGTTTATTAAAAATAATTTCTTTTGCTTTTCTGTAATTTTCATATGAACCATGTGACTCAATATGCTCGGGCCCTAAATTTGTAAAAACAGCAACATCAAATGCAATACCCCATTGCCTGCTTTGCGCTATGCCTTCGCTTGTAACTTCGATTACTGCGTGCGTGCATTTTTTATGAACCATTTTGCGAAGAAGTTTTTGTAATTTAAATCTCCCTAGCATTCCTTGCTTAAACGTATTTGGCCATTCTTTATCTGCAATTTTAAAAAATATCGTATTAGTAGAACCAACTTTATAGCCTGCTTCCTCGAGTATTTTAGCTATCATTACAACTGTCGAAGATTTACCCTTTGTTCCTGTAACACCAATAACAACCATTTTTCTAGATGGAAACCTATATATGATATTCGCCAAAATCGCGAGTATTTTATGATACAAAGAAAGCAAAGACTTTGGGATAATTTTTTTGAGGATGTTTTTTAACATGACTGTATGATACCAAAAGAGGCGCAGAATTACCACGCCTCTAGGAATTTTTATCTTACCAAATCTACTGCGTTTTATTTAAAGGCCTTGATTTTTTGATTGTCGTGCTCTGCTAATAAGTTCATCGCGTATTGTTTCGGCATTTTCTCGTGAAAGACCTGGGAGCCTGCCTTCGCTATGTTTTGTGTTTGATGAAGACCCTGCTGTCTGGATATGTAAGTCAGATAATTTGAGTATGCGAGCAAATACACCACGATGAATATCTACGTTTTGGATTCTATCATACGGAATAGTAATGTATTTTTTCCATATCACACCATGCTCTTTACGAAATCCATCTTCGATTAATTCATATTTATAAAACCGATAAGAAAGCTTGGCCCAGGTATAACTTAAAATGCAAAACAGTATAAGCATGATCACAAACGAAGTAACGTATCCAAAAACTCCGAAACCACCACTAAGCTGGCCTATAAACACAATTGTTTGCGCTCCAAAAAACAAAAATACCACAATCCAGATAACAAATGAATTGATAAAAAATATCCAGACTGCTTTTGGATCTAAATGATGCATAATATTATAAATTAAGGTTTAAAAGGATGTATATAATAAGAAAGATATCCTGTAGTTATTCTACGCTATTGGTTTGAAATTGCAATATTACAAAAAACACCATACTACTATGGAATAGTTACAATATTGAACAGCTCAAGGGGTGGACCGTTTAAATAAAATAACTTTTTATGATTTATCTGACTCTAAAAACTTAGCAACTTTTTCTACGTCATCGGGATTTCCAAAATCCAACCAATAATCAAGCATCTTGCGGGATTTTACTTTGCCTTGTTTTGCAAGAGATTTGATTGCATCAGTAAGTTCGTATTCTCCGCGTTCAGATTTTTCTACTTGGGCGCATTCCTCAAAAATTTGCGGAGTAAACATATAGCAACCAATTGAAGCCCAATTTGAAATAAATTCTTTTGGCTTTTCTACAAAATCTTTTACTAAGTCACCATCTAAAATAGGGACTCCATATTTTTCTGGATTATCTACATGTAATAAACTTATATAACTAAATCCATTTATAAATTCACGCATTGCCTTGAGGTCACGTACGCTATAAATATTATCTCCATAAATACACGCAAAGTTTTCATCGCCTACTGCTTCTTGGCTAGCTAATACTGGAATTGCTGTTCCGTATTTTTCGGTTCCCATCACATCAAACTGATTTATTATTGTAATTGGAAATTCAGCTCCTTCGTTTTTAGCAAACTCAACCATTTGATCTGCATGATGACCTACAATCAAAATCATTTCTTCAAAACCTGCTTCTTGAATATTTTTTAAAACATAATACAAAAAGGGCTTATCCAAAACACTAATCAAATGCTTTGGCCTGTCTTCTGCCAAATCAAGCATTCTTGTACCTTTACCTGCTGCTGGGATTACGATTTTATTGATCATAGAGTAGTCGCAAATATACCTGCCCGAAACTGCTGTATCTCTGCAGGAGGGCGAATATAACGCGAATATATGAATAATATTAAAAAAATATTCTTTTAATTCTACTAAACAATGTATACAACCTATACCAAACATCGTTAGAAATCAAGTCAAAAGAGTGTGGATAGCACACTAAATTGCCTGAAAAACCTGCTTTAAACCTACTTATTCCTTGCCAGGATTTTTTATAAGAATCATGATTTTCGTCCTCCGGATTAACTCCATAAAAATCATATTTTTTAAACCCTTTTGATTTTGCGTGTTGGATTATTTTCCATTGCAAAAGATAGGGCGCCATTAGTTCGCGATTTTGGTTTGATGATGCGCCATGGGTATATGTTGCAGTATCTCCAAAATAAATAACTATATTGCTTGCAAGTATTTTCCCTTGATATTTTGCCTGCCAAATTTTAATAAAATCTTTTGGTAATGACTTAACCATATTCTTATAATGTGAATCTGGATGAGATGTAAATTTGTCGCGTTTACTTGTCTCGGAATTCAAGAGAAGGAAATCATCAATTAAGCCTTGGCTAATTTCAACACCTTTCTTTTCTGCCAAGCGAATATTGTAGCGAGTCTTTTGATGCATTTCAGATAATAATGTTTCTTCGTCTTTTGATAAATCTAAAATGCGAGTGCATTGCGGCTGGGTGGATGCGACTGGTTTTGTGGGGTACAAGACGTTGCGTGCAACGTCTCTACATTGCGACGGATCTATGCGCAAAAATAATGCCCCATGTTTTTTTAATTCTTCGGACAATTCTTGCATTGCTGATTTTAAATCTGCGGATTTATCTAACACAATCGGACCGCGAGCAATGTACCAATAAAATTTTCCTAAAGGCAAATTCATTTTAATTGCTTGGACAAAAATCTTATCATCAAAAGAAAATCGCAAAACTTTGCGATTCCAAGATTCCTGAAACTCACCCCATTCGTATGATTGGAGAAATTGCGCTTGCTGTTGCGAGCTTATTAGGCTATTCCATTTTTGTTTGTTTGTAATTTCTTTCCACATATGTCGTTTGTCATTGCGAGGGAGGGTATTCCCGACCGTGGCAATCTTAACGTCGCTATTAGTCCCATTATCAATATCAAGCCCTTTCTCGACGTTAAGATTGCCGCGTCACCATGAGTACATGGTTCCTCGCAATGACAGTGAATATTATCTTCCTAAATTTTTTAAAGCCCCACGAATTTTTGTTTCAACATCTTCGCCTTCTGCATCTCTTAAAGCATCCCGAGCTTGCTCACGAGAATAACCTAAAGCCTCAAGTGCTTGAATTGCCTCGGCATCTAATGTTACTGATTTTGATGATTTGCTTCCACTTGTTGTAATTAAATCTTTTGCCTTGGTCTTAAGTTCTAAAACAATACGCTCTGCGGCTTTTTTACCTACTCCGCAGTTAACAAGAACATCTGGTGATTCGGATTGAAGAGCTGTAGACAAATCTTCGGGATGCGCGATTGAAACAATTGCAAGAGCTGATTTTGGACCTATTCCTTTTACATTTAACAGCATTTTAAACCAAGCTAAAACTTGCACATCTTTACTCCCATATAAATCTAAAGCATCTTCTTTTACTACAAGATAAGTGTGTAATGATATTTCTTTTCCAACAGAAAGTTGAGCTAATTCAAGAGAAGGAATACTAACAAGATATCCAATTCCTTGGACATCTATTACTGCAGAATTCTCGTTTTTTTGGCTAATTTTGCCTGAAATTGATGCAATCATGGTACACACAGTATACCATAAAATACTTATGAGTCGAGATTGATTATAAGCCTAAAAAATGATATAGTACGTGCGCTATGAAATTCAAATTAGAATCAAAATTTAAGCCAACAGGAGACCAACCTCAAGCAATTGAGGAGCTTTCTCAAGGAATTAAAAAAGGGTTTAAAGACCAAACATTGCTTGGAGTTACTGGTAGTGGAAAAACTTTTACAATGGCAAATATAATCAAAAACACACAAAAGCCCACGCTAATTATCTCGCATAATAAAACTTTGGCTGCACAATTGGCAAGTGAGTTCCAAGAATTTTTCCCAAATAATGCAGTACACTATTTCGTCAGCTATTATGATTACTACCAACCAGAAGCATATATTCCAAAATCAGATACTTATATAGAAAAAGAAACACAGATTAATGAAGAGATTGATAGATTGCGCTTGGCATCTACAACCGCACTCTTAACACGAAAAGATGTAATTATTGTTGCTTCTGTATCTTGTATTTATGGATTAGGAAAACCCGAATCATATAAAAATATGAGACTGGAAATTAAAAAAGGCGGAAAAGAAAAACCTGCCCGCAATGCTACGCATAGCGTTGCAGGCGGGCGAAACGATTTGCTCCGCAAATTAAATGACTTACAATACGAACGAAGTGATTATGATTTAAGGCGTGGAACTTATAGAGTCAAAGGCGACATACTAGAAATGCAACCTGGGTATTCGGAATTTGCATATAGAATAGATTTCTTTGGTGACGAGATTGAAGGCATAAAAGCATTTGACCCTTTGACAGGGGATGATATTTTTGATGAAGAAGCCAAAAATGGTGAAATTCATATTTATCCTGCAAAGCATTATGTTATTGATAAAGATGAAGTTAGAAAAGCAATGAAAAATATTAGAAAGGAAATGCAAAAACAAGTGCAAACATTTAAAAAACAAAATAAACTAATTGAAGCGCAAAGAATTGAAGAAAGAACAAAGTTTGATTTAGAAATGATGGACCAAGTGGGATATTGTAATGGAATTGAAAATTATTCACGCCAACTTGAATTTAGAAAAGCAAAAACTCCGCCTTGTACGCTTTTAGATTATTTTGATAAAGATTTTCTTTTATTTATTGATGAATCACATATTACTGTTCCTCAAATTGGAGCAATGTATAGTGGCGACCAAGCACGTAAACAATCTTTAGTTGATTATGGATTCCGCTTGCCTAGCGCAAAAGATAATAGACCTTTGCAATTTGATGAATTTAAGAAAAAGATAAATCAAACAGTTTATGTTAGTGCAACTCCTAGGGAGTATGAGCTATCCAAATCATCTGAAATAGTGACACAAAATCTTGCGGCTCAAGAAAATACTATATCATCACAAAAAATAAAAAAAGATTCAAAAGGAAATATAAAATATTCCAAAAATAATCGAATCGCAGAACAATTTATAAGGCCAACTGGACTTTTGGACCCTAGTATAGAAATCAAACCAACCAAAGGCCAGATTGACGATTTGCTTAAGCAGATTCAACAACGAACAGACAAACATCAAAGAGTTTTGGTTACAACTTTAACAAAAAGATTAGCAGAAGAACTAGCTGAATACTTAGCTGAAATGGGGGTTAAAGTGCATTATCTACATTCAGAAATAGACACTTTAGAAAGATTGGATATTTTGCGTGATTTACGTTTAGGCGTATATGACGTTATTGTTGGAATTAATTTATTGCGAGAAGGATTGGATTTACCTGAAGTATCTTTGGTTATAATTTTGGATGCGGACAAAGAAGGATTTTTGCGAAGTGAGACATCTTTGGTTCAAACAATGGGAAGAGCTGCTCGGCACGAAAAAGGCCATGTTATAATGTATGCAGATAATATGACTGGCTCTATGAAGCGCGCGATTAGTGAAACCTTAAGAAGGCGATCTATTCAAGACGCATATAATAGAAAACATAATATCACACCAAAAACAATTGAAAAGAAAATCAAAGCAACTTATCTTAAAGGACAAACCAATAAGGCCAAAAAGAATGGCTTGAAAATTAATTTAGCAAAAGTATCTGATGAAGAGATTCCTGTTTTAATAAAAGAACTGGAATCGAAGATGGATTTGAGCGCTAGGAATTTGGATTTTGAGAAAGCTGCAACTATCAGAGATCAAATTTCTATTATTAGAAAAAAGACAAAAAAATAATATGCAATCAGGATTTTTTTTAATCAACAAACCCGCCTGCGCTAAAGCTACGGCGGGTCTGCGACCTTCTGGCCCAACCTCCCACGACATAATATACCAACTCCGTAAAATTACTGGTATAAAAAAAATTGGGCATGCTGGAACTTTAGACCCTTTTGCATCGGGCTTGCTTTTGGTTGCAATTGGAGATGCTACTAGAGTTTTAAGGCATTATGTTGGGCTGGATAAAACATACGAAGCTACTTTAAAACTTGGGGCAACAAGCGATACACAAGATAG
>Ga0208904_1001618_pt1 | contig 15137 bp, 13 predicted proteins | sample AntAceMetag02UKB_FD_184774 | JGI IMG/M metagenome (GOLD analysis project Ga0208904, IMG submission 184774) | Saline lake microbial communities from Ace Lake, Antarctica - Antarctic Ace Lake Metagenome 02UKB (SPAdes) (version 2) | ecosystem: Environmental > Aquatic > Non-marine Saline and...
CATAATGGATAATTCAATTCTACTCTTCTCAGTCTCACAACAACATCTGCAGCTCTTTCATTAACTATATTATTGATTTCATCAGAATCAGAAGAATTATTTATGATCTTCATAAGGCGAGTATATTCTCTGCTCGCAAGCCAATATTGCCTTTCAGCTCCATATGGCCCATAACAGCCCAATGAATTTAAAAGACATAAGATGACGAGCAAACTATAGAATATATTATTTTTTCTATTTAACATTTTCTTTTAAACAGTATAAACATGAGCATAAACTATACACGAGTGTATCTGATATAACTGCTAAAATTATTGATATTAGTAAAACTAAAGCTATAACGTCAGGTATAAATTTCTCTGCAAGGTAAGGTTGCAACAAAAGCAGCAAATTAGCCCCAACATCAATTAACCGAGATACAAAAATTATAACAAAAACAACTGGAAAGAGTTTAAATGAAAAGCTAAAACTTTCTTTAAAAGCCGATAAAATACTCCGCCTTTTAGCCATAATAGCAATAAAACAAAAAGCGAACGGTATCTCTATCAAGACAAAAACTAAAAAAATGATTAGTAGAATTATAATATTCTTATAGCTTGGCCCAATAGGAATATTTATTAAATAATTCGTTAATATTTTATTTGCTACATAATTAAATATCAACAAAATAACCATGCAGGGAAACAAAATAAAAAAACGCCTCATAGCTTTATTAAAATTACGCCAAAATCCTGGTTCTCTTTTTATGAAAAAATCATAAACCATGCCGCAGCAAATTGCAGCCGCCAGCGTAGAAAAAAATGGATTAATTACAAACAACCTTAAATCTGAAAAAGCCTGGGGCATCATTGAGAAATTATAAGGATAATGGAGATATATTTTTCCATAAAGCTTGTTAATTGTCGGGCTAAGTATTTTAGCAAAAGGATAGTTCACTGAAAAAAACGTAAAAATGAGAAAAAAAATACTTGCCGTGGCTCTTAGGGTAAAGGGCAAGAAAACTCTGGGATAATCCCTTAAAATTTTTAAGTTTATCTTTAGAACGTTAGCCAATAAGGTGCAATATTTTCTTATCATTTAATGCAGTTATTTCTTTTCTATGTCCAAAAACCCTGAGTTTTTAACCCATCTAAAAGCAACCAAACTAACCATTACAAGCGCGATAACCATATATATACCCTTGATATCTTTGAGGCCTAAAGCAATTAAACCAAAGAAGAAAGTTACGGAATAAAGCGTTAAGACAACTCTAACGTGAGACTTATCCTTTATTAAAAGCCGATGGTGTATATGATTTTTGTCAGCTTTAAACAATGGCTTTTTCTTAATCAAACGTCTCAACACAGACAGTAAAGTATCTATCAATGGAACAGCCATAGCTATAATGGGCACCAAAATAGCAATAAAAGTAGTACTCTTATGATAACTTTCCAAGGCGATAAGAGACAACATAAAACCTAAAAACATACTGCCGGTATCCCCCATAAATATACTGGCAGGATGGAAGTTATACGGCAAAAATCCTAAGCAACTTCCTACTAGAGCAGCAGCAAAAATCAGGAGAACAAAATTTCCACTTGATAGCGAAACTATAAAAAGAAAAAAGGAAATAATAGCACAGACCCCACAAGCTAATCCATCTAAGCCATCGATAAGATTAATAGCATTGATTACTCCTACAATCCACCCAGTTGTAATTATAAAGGATATAAACTTAAACCAGAATGTCGTTGCTTCAAATCCAAAAAACTCCTCAATTCTAAAACCAACACTGTAGGCTATCACCGCAACGATTATTTGCCCAACTAATTTTATAAAAGCCGGCATATCTTTAATATCATCGTAGATACCCATAATTACAAGAATTAAACCAGCTAAAACAACACCCCATACTTTAGAAGAAATAATACCCTGATCCTGAATACAGGCCGTTATAACAACTACCATAAAGGCTATAAAAATAGACAGACCACCCAAGCTAGGTATCTGCTTTTTATGAACTTTTCTCCGGCTCGGTTTATCAATAAAACCTTTTTTTAATGACATGATTCTAATTGCCGGAGTCAAAAATAAAGACAACATAAAAGCACTAAAAAAAACACTAAAAAATATTATAAACAATTTTATGTTCATCATTTGCACCTTGTTGATTCAGCCTTTTCCCAAAGTTTATAATCAATTTTAAATATTGCACTTATTATACCGCAAAAAGCAGCTATATTTAAAAGACAAAAATAAAATGGCAAAGTAAAAATTTTTATTTTTTTCGCCTTTAGATATAGAACAAAACCTACCAATGCAAATGTATAAAATATTAGTTGCAACGCAAAAAAAACAGCAAAATAATGATTTTCAATTAATAATATATTTGTTATAAAAATTGCTATCATAAATAATAAGCCCAACCATCTTAAAAATTTATGCGATAAATACTCGAATGCAAACAAGAATCCCCCACCAACAATATCATTAAGCTGTCTAAACGTAGCCTTAAAACCTTGATTAACAATTCTAATTCTCCTCATAAGTTCCTCTTCAGCTTTCCGAGGAGGATTCTCATAGGCTTTTGCTTCTTTTTCATAAAGCATCCTTTTCCCCTTTGAAGCAATATTAATGGGAACTACTAAATCGTCCGCTAAATCACTATCTACAACTTTAAATAAATTTTTCCTAATAGCGTATATTGCTCCATTTGCAGTAACTAATGTATTTATTTTAGATTCAAATTTTTTTAATATGTCCTCATATTTCCAATAAACACTTTCCGCTTCAATTGTTTTCTCATCAATTTGCTCTCTATATATTAATCTTCCACACACTCCTCCGACATTATTATCAGCAAAATATGGCATAAGTTTTATTATCGCTTTTTCATCATAGAGCGCATTGGCATCAGTAAAAATAAATATTTTTCCCTTAGCTTTCTTAGCAGCTTCTGTCAAAGCAACTGCCTTACCGCTTCTTTTCTCTAATTTTACAAGACTTACTCTTTCATCTTTAAAATCTGCTATTATTTGTCCTGTGTTATCTGAACAACCATCAAGTACAAAAATGAATTCAATTTTATCATTTGGATAATCAAGGGATAGGCAATTTTCAACTTTATCTGCAATTACAGCTTCTTCATTGTAAGCAGGTATAAAGATGCTTATATTAGGTAACTCACTACCAGTTAGGTAATTTTTAGAATTTATAAGTGAATAAATCAATAAAAATAAAGGATATCCTAAATATACCCAGCAAAGAACCGTTAAAGATAAATAAAAAATAATTTTAACTATTACCATAAATTATCAGCTGCTTTCTTTATTTTTGGATAATCCTTCTGCCAACCCTTCCAAGTAGTTATAATAACCCCATGTGGTTTTATGTCGACATTTAACCACTTAATATTATCCGCCCAGTATGAAAAACCTTTACTTTTAAAATATTCAGGAGCTTTTATCAAATTGTCTCTTGAAGGATGCCAGAGAATTAAAATAATCTCATTAGAAATCATATCACTGACAATATCAGTTCTACCAGGTATTCCTCCAAATTGTAGTTGATAATTTTCATCTCCGCCATTATGCCATGGATTTAACATATCTGCCCACATTATAATATTTACATCGGGGTTATATTTTTTAGTTATATCATAAAGTCTATTAATATCTTCAGCAAAAAGCTCCGCATTAGTTCTGTTTCTTCTTAAACATCTACTATCCCTATTCATACCTCTTATTTCATCGTGACCTATGCTAATGTAAGTCGGTTTAAGATATTCAACTACGTTATATATAGTCTCATCCATTATTTTATATGTTATTTGCGATGAGGGACAATAAGGAATACTCCAATCAGCAAAGTCACACTTCCTCTCTACATAATCATAACTGATTAAAACTATATCATTATTTTCTATCCTACCGGTCTTTTTTCTTTTTATCACAAAAGGTTTGGTGTTTTCATCAAAGGGATACAGCATAGTTTCATCAATAACTTCATAATCAATGTTTTCCTTATAAATCGTCTTTTTATTTAAGGAAATAATTTTAATATCCGTTTCATCATTTCTTAAAATATTAGTCATTATCGCCCTATCCGGATTTAGGGGTTTAGCAATATCATTAATAAACCTAAACTTTGCGTCTTTAACCCAAATTCCTTCCGCCGCCTGAGGATTTGAAACCAATATAGACCCAGCCGCTCCAAAACTTTGAAGTTCTGGTATAGGCTCTATATATAAAGATCTGGCATAGTCAAAAATATCTTCCCATATTTCTCTTTTATTCGCATTTTCAAAATTAAAGTAATCCCACGTGTCTATTATGACCGTGTTATATTTTAGCTTTGCTATTTCATCAAGTTGTTCTTTTATCAACAAAGGATTAGCACCACATAAATGAACAGCTCTTATTTTATTATCAGGATAATCTATTATATTAAGAATGGGTAGTGATAATTTATCTTTGACATTCTTAAATAGCTGTATAAGTGACTCACAAGCATAATGTACTCCCCTCAAATGTGCAGCGACAACATAAATAGAATCCTTTTTAATAATAATAATATAAGCTTCATCATTAATAAGCTTCTCTTTTGAAATCTCTTCTTCTTGCAGGATGCCTTCCACATAATCATAATCATTTATACATATAACTATCTCTTTACTATATGTCGGAATATAGGCTGTCTTATTTAAATTTATACCGTATTTCAAATTTAATTTATCTACAAAAGTGCCAATTAATGCGTTGCATTCTTGACTATTACTTGAGCAAACAATTGACCAACCAGTATCAATTTCAACAATCCCCCCTTTAACAAAAACCTCTTTTGGCGTAGGATAAATAATTTCTTTTGCATCCTTAGCTAAAGCGCAAGATGAACAAGAGATGAAAAAACATATTAGTAGCGCTATATATACAATTTTTTTATTTAACATAGTTTATTTTTTTCTTTATTGCCTGTAAAAAATCTTCTGTTCCTATTTGATTGAAACATTCGAAATTTGCTTTTATACACATAAATTTCTTATTAATCCATCCATTTCTTTCAGCCGTCTCTTTAAGCGTATCTGTAATAAACGGATAATAGCATGGACAACAATTCATTTTTTTTTGCAATATAACATATTCATTCCCCCACGGATGATGTAAACGTTTGTCAACACAACCAAAAATAGTAACTGTTGGTATCTTGAGTGCAGCTGCAATATGCATAGGTGCTGAGTTGTTGCCGATAAATATTTTACTTTTCTTAATTACAGCTGAGGTCAAAGGTAAACTTAAACAACCAACTAAGTTCACAGCAGGATACGACATTAAGGATACTACTTTATCTGTAAATATTTTATCTTCCTTGCCCCCAACAAAAATAATTCTTACCTGATCTATTTTTGCTAATCCATCACATAATTGAGCATAATTTTCTAGTGGCCAACTTCGATAAAGTCTTGCATATTTACCTCCACCGACATGAACAATGATGTTAATTTTATGCGCTAAATTATATTTACGATATTTTTTTTGGGCTTCTTTTTTGTCCTCATCTGAGAGATTAAGAACCATATCATTGTCTATTTTTTTAGCTTCAATATTAAATAATTTTACAAAATCTAAATTCAATAAGACAGCGTGCTTAACGTATTTTAAGTCAATGGTCCGGGTAAAAAGAAACCTCCATTTTTTATAAATTGAAAGATTATGCGCAAAACGATCTGGAATGCCCGATAGATAAGCCATCATAGCTGAACGAATTCCGCTGGGGTAAGTTAAAATTGCTGCATCAAATCTTTCCTTTTTAATTATGCAAAAGAGCTTTATTAATTCAAGCAACGTCCTTCTCTTAACAGATATAATCTTATCTATTTGAGGATTATTTTTTAATATCTGCGCGTTAGTATCAAAAGTCAGTACAGCTATATACGCTTTAGGCAAACTCCCTCTAAGGGATTTAACTAAAGGCGTCACCATCAATAAATCACCAATGCCCTGCAAGGAAATAATAAGAACTCTATTGAATTTTTTAACCATTTTTGAAATATAAAACAAAGTTTTTATCGTCTTCTAAAATTAACGAAAATCCTTTATCTTTTAGAAGGGGAATTAACTTCTCTTTGAGTTCCTCCGAATGATATTCCAGAACTATCTTTTCTGTAATAAATAAAGTCCTCTGTGAAGCCCCCTTTAAAACTTCGTATTCCTCTCCCTCCACATCTATCTTCATAAGGTTTATCTTTCTAATATTATTTTCAAGAACAAAATCATCTAGGGTAACACTCTCAACTTCCATAATTATATTTTTATTTTTAGATATTTCTCTAACATGAAGTGGTTTGCCTTTTGGAGTAATATTTGCATTAACTACAAATTTTATTTTTCCGGTTTTTGACGTCACTGCTTTCTGAATAGTAACTGTATTAGTTATATTGTTTTCTCGTAAATTTTTTATCAAGCGCCTGAAAACAAATGCATTAGGCTCGAAAGCCCAAATTTTTCCTTTAGCTCCTATTCTCCATGCTTGTTTCAAGGCAAAAAGTCCTATATTGCTTCCAATATCAAAAATGACATCTCCTTTATTTGCTTTAAAATCAGATACTCGCTCATCTATATTCTCGATAAATAGCTGAATATAACCACCCAATTCTCCTGAGGATAAGCCTATCCAAATTTCGATATCTTCGAAACCTAATCTAAAATCTTTATTTTTGAGCCTGATAATTTTTAGTCTGTTGCCTAAATTCAAAAATATATAGAAAATAAACCTTAGTTTGTTCTTCGGCCCTTTGCTGGCAAAAAAAAGAATAAAAAAATTGTTCAGATAATTAATTGATTTTTTATAGTTGCACAATTTAAAATCCTCCAAAGCAATAACTAATCATTCTTATTTTTTGAAACTTCTAAATATATTGCTTCATACTTCTTAGCCATAGACTCACTTGAAAAATCCTGTTCTATTAACTTCTTAGCATTAATTGACATTTGGCGGCCAAGTTCTCTATTATTTAATAGACCCATTATGGCCTTTGTTAACAAATCAGAATTTTTTGGTTCAATCAAAATACCCGTTTCCTTATTTTTTATTACAGTAGGGATGCCACCTACGTTACTTGCAATTACTGGTTTTTGTGCAGCCATGGCTTCAAGAAGTGCCAATGGCAAGCCCTCGCTTAGCGAAGGTAAAACAAATATATCCATGGCGGCAATAAAATCATGAACATCATGTCTGAAACCAGTAAAAATTACTCTTTTTTTAATTTTTAACTTGTTAGTCATTTCAATAAGCTTTTTTTGAAGCGGACCGCTGCCAACAATCAATAAGACCACATCGGGAATATCTTTAATGGCCGCTAAAAGATATTTATGTCCTTTTTCTTTACTAAGTCGGCCAGCTGTTCCTACTATTAGAGCATCCTTAATAAGACTCAGTTCTTTCCTTATCCGCTGACTATCAGCTGTCTGTATGCATTCCAAGTCCAATCCATTAGGTATATAAACTAACTTATCAACAGGAAAGCGTTTTTTGATAAGAACTGTTTTTATTGGCTCTGAAACTGCTATAATTTTATCGAAATGCCTAATTACATAGTAATTTAGTAGGTTATATAAATTCAATTTTGGGCTCTTTCCATACCACCAACCATGAAGAGTAGTTATCTTTTTTATTCTCATCTTTCTTGAAATCAAAAAACCAACAACATTTGCTTTATAACCATGGCAATGAAGAATATCTATTTGATTATCAAGAATAAATTGCTGTAATTGCCTGACAGATTTAAAATCAAATTTTCCTCTAGAGTCTATTAGAAAAGTTTTTACATCACGCTGCTGTGCTGTTTTGGTCATAAAAGAAAGACCCGGCCTTCTAGCCTCTTTAAAACCACCAAGCCAGCATACAAATTTATTTTCATCCAAATATTTCAATAAATTTAAAATTACTAAATCCCCACCGGAAAGACTTTCCGTGCGGCTACTAACTAAATGGGCTATTTTTATCTTATTTGCCATTGTGGTATAACTCCGTAGACAACGTTCTCATGACTACAGCCATCGGCAGAATAATCCAGAGCATGGTCAAGAAGGCTTGAGTTAAAAAGATGGCAGAAACCATATAACCCAAAAGACCCATTCTGATGCTTAACGAAAGACAAGATAGAACACTGTCTCCTTTATCTTGAAAGTTTTTTTCTGCATCTTTAAGATCTATCCAACTAAAAAACAATATCAAGATAAACAATAACAAACCTATCATTCCCGTTTCAGCACCAATTTGAATATAGGCATTATGTGCAAATAAAGCGGCTTTTGTTTCTACTGCACCTGAGGTAAAAGCACGTTCAATATACTCATATTTAAAGACCCCCAAACCAATGCCACGCAACGGTTCTTCTCTCATCATTTCTAAACCAATTTTCCATGTATCTAGCCTCGCTATAATCGCAGGATCACTTAAATCGAAAACCGTTTTACTTCGTTCAATATATTTCTCAGGAACAAAAGGCAACATTATCAAAAAAACAACACCTAGAGATATAATGGCCAATAGTTGTTTTTTAAATTTAAAACCAAACCATAATACAGAAGCTCCAACAACAAAAGCTAATGATACAAATCCACCTCTGGAGTAAGTATAAATTATATTTAAAACAAATATCCCCAAAGCACCTACTAATCCTAATTTTATGATATAATTCCTACTAGTACATATTAGCCCTACTACAAATGGAATAAGTATTACGAGGTGCATAGCATAATCATTGGGGTCTAAAGCTGTACCTCTAATTCTAATAAAGCCTTCTCCATAATTTATACCTATGCCGTGAGCGTGCTGAAAAAGACCAATGAAACAGGCAATAGTTCCCAATATTACTAAACCCCAGATCATGATTAAAAGTTTTTTTCTAGTCTTAACTAGATTAACCACTAAAAAGTAAAGAACCAGAAGTTTAATGAACTCTAAAAACGAAGGAAATGAATAATCAAAGTACTGCAAACTTGATATAAGTAAAATTGCACCAAAACCTACAATCAAGAGGTTTTGTTTTGTTTTTATAATTTTGAAATCCTTATAAACTGCTGTATGGAATATCCAAATTAGTAAAACTCCAAAAGCAAGGTTTCTAGATAAATGAAGACCAGTCAAACTTGAAGCAAAATATTCTACCGGGTGCAAAAGGGCGCCTACTAAAAAAGCAAGTAAACCGATATATGGATCGAAAAAAACAGCAATTAAAAACCCTAATAAAAAAACTCCCAATATAGCAAAATACCATGGCAAAAATAAAGGTAAAATTCCGACAATTACGGATAAAATCACTATACCAATTTTAATCAAACCTGGGAATTCTATTATTGGTCTTTCATCATGGCGCTCTATATCTGTTATCTTATTAGTATTATTTGACAATTAATTGCTCCAGTTTTATACTCCAAAAAAAGACCATCACAGATTCAATAAATAGTTTTCTAACCTTCCATCTACTGCGTCCCCAGAAGAAGCCCAGAACGACAAATAATACATTTATTAGAATCAGTGATAATAAAACACATTCAAAACGATACACGAGAGAATATATCAAACCAAAATGTTTTCTAAAAAACAACTGAATAGATTTCCTATCATAGACAACTGCTTTATTAGCTATTGTCTCGGAGCTCGCTCCACCATAATGATATATTTTGCTTTTAGCATCATAGAATATCTTAAAACCTTTTTGATTTATCCTATAGCATAAATCAACATCCTCTCCATACATATAGTAATCTTCATCAAATCCATTAAGCTCTTTAAGTATTTTAGCCTTAGCTAGTATACAAGCTCCAGAGAGACAGGCAACTTCTCTTGAACTTTTATGATCCCAATAGCTCATAAGATAATTGCCAATAATCTTGTTTCTGGGATACCGTCTATTTAAGGTTGAAAGCCAAAATAACTCTGTTAAAAGTGATGGATAATTCCTAGCGCAAGTTAATTGAATATTTCCATCTCGCCCCTTAATCATTGGACCTACAGCAGCGTATTTTTCATTACTCTCAATTTTTTGCACTAATTCATCAATAGCATTAGCAAATATTTCAGTATCAGGATTTAAAAGGAGTATAAAATCTCCTTTTGCCTTTTTCATGCCTTGATTATTAGCCCTAGCAAAACCAACGTTATCTTTATTTTTTATCAAGTTAACTTTGGGAAACTCTTTTTCCATCATTTCAATGCTACTATCAGTAGAACTGTTATCTACTACCCAAACCTCTATATCTAAATTACCTTCATTTTTAAAAATAGAACTAAGGCATTTCCTAAGGTAATCTTTAGCATTCCAGTTAACAATAATAATTGCTACACCATATTTAACATGTTTCATTTTACTAAAATCTCTCTGTAAAGTTGTGCGTATTTAAGAGCAATATTTTTAGTTGAAAATTCTTCTTTTGCTACATTGCGACACCTTAAAAAATAATTTTTTTTATTTTTTTTGTATAAAGAAATAAAATTATCAACTCGGCAAATATCTTCATTTACATTATATACTATGCCGAGATTATATTTTTGGACTATTTCTCTAGCTCCATCTATATTTGAATTACAGATAATGGGCAAACCTATTGCTAAGTATTCTGTCGCTTTTATGCTTAGGGCTATTTTATAATCAGGCATAAAAATCATGCCTAGGTCAGCTGCGGAAAGATACCTATTTACATCTTCATATTTAGAACTGACAAATAGATACTCGCAATCAGCAATCCCATATTTATTAAAACACTCTTTAATGTTTCTAACATTATTAGTAATAAAGAAAAAGCGGTGTTTCGCCTTTAGCTTTCTGAACTTGATAATATAACGAGCGTAAAATTCCGGATCACTCCAATGACTACCCATGCTCCCGCAATAGCAAAAGACAATCTCGTCTTCTTTTATTTTATTTTCCCTTCTAAATTCCTTTCTAAAACCATGAAGAGGTTTCATTCTCTCAAAGTTAACATTATTAGGGATTCTATACATTTTTGCGTCTTTATATATGTTTTTATAATGCTTTTCATAACTTCCTGCAATGGCAATTACAGCTTCGCTATTACGTAGATAAAATCTCTCAAACAGCTTCCACATTTTAAAGTTAAAAGAATCAGCTTTCCATCTACCCGCGGTTATATTTTCTTCTGGGAAATCAGATCTCACATCAAATATTATTTTCACATTCTTTAGCTTTTTTACCAAAACAGCTGAAAGCATTATAGGGTAGGAGCGGCAGTGGAGAATTTTTATATTTTTTATAAAAGATAAGTATAGCAAGATTAAAAAAGACTGTATAAGCAGCGGCGGCACCTGGTACCATTTTGCAAAAAACCACCACTCTGAATACACAACAGGAATACTGATCAAAATTATACCTTTTTTTTGTAATTCTTTTTTTAAAGAAATATACTTATCTATTTTCCCAAAAGGGTAAATAGCACGGAATTGGACAAGATACAAGCTGTCTTGTTTTAAAAAACTTTTCAACTGCATAAGCATTTCAATAACTTGTCCTTTAATTATAGAATTATTTAAATCCTCGAGCCAAATTAAATAAGCAATATTCACGCTTTCACTCCTTTGCGAATAAATAGATCTCTTATCAATTTAAATATTTGCTTATCAAAAAATAGGGCCAAAAACATGTAGCTAAAAAAACCACAAGTAACTAAAAAAATTAAGGTTATCAGTTCAACTTCCTTGAAGAAGTAACTTTTTAGTATGTATAATATAGAAACCATTAGCAATGTATTAACAAAAGGACTTTTTATTGTTTTTATAATTTTTATTTTTAGACTTTGAATCAATTTTGTCAAATAAAAATAATGCATAATTAAGCTCAGCAAATAGACGAGTGTACCCGCAAAAGCCGCACCAGCAATACCAAATCTTTTAGTTAGGGGATAAATAATAATAGCCATAAGCAAGACTTCGGCTATTTTTATTTTATTTAAAATATTAGGTTTGCCCAGCGCATAAAAAACAGGTCCCATTGTAGCTCCTATTGAACGAAATATACCCAAAAAACACATAATTAAGATAGGATTTATCATAGGCTGCCATTTTAACCCATAAACAATTTTTACAAATTCAGGTGCTAAGATAAAAAGTCCTCCAGCTAAAGGAAAAGCCAGCAACAGTGTAAATTTCAACACTTTCAAGTATCCAGCCTCAAGTCTTTTGAGATCATCCTGAATCTTTGCATACACCGGAAGACTCACCTGGGAAATAACATACGATATTGCAGTTGCCGGTAAGCTCGATAGATTGTAAGCCAGTGCATAAAAACCGAGCGCACCCAAACCTAAAACCTTACCTACTAGGGCATCATCACCCTGGGTAACTAAAAACATGAGTATGCTTGCGCTAAAAACATATTTACCAAAATGAAACAAGTTCCTGGCAATATTTATGTTAAATTTTAAAGAAGGCCTGTAGCTCTGCATACTATAAGAAAGAATTAATGTCGTAACTCCAGCTGCCATATACCCAATTACTAGGGCCCAGACATTTTTCAAAACAAAAGCAAAAATCAAAGAAAATATTATGTTTGTTATATCAGAAGATAGGGTAAGAATAGCCCTTTTTTTAAAATTAAGTTCTTTCAGAAAAATTATAATTCCTATATTCTGAAAACCTAGTAGCAAGAAATAGAAAGCCAGCACTCTCAATAAAGAAGAAAGCTGAAAATTATCATAAAATTCGGCAATAAAAGGAGCGCAAAAATATAGTACAATAAAAAGGAATATCCCTCTTGCCGCAGAGATTAACCAGGCAGTACTTAGCGTATCCTCTGTAATGTTCTTTTTATGGATAAGAGCTGGAGTTATACCTGTTTCTGTAAATAGTTGCATAGCTGACACAGCTAGCATAACAATAGCCATTGATCCAAAATCTGATGGCAAAAGCAACCTTACCAAAATTATGGTTCTAATAAAAAATAGAATCTTGCTAAATACAAAAGAACCAAAAACCCAAAAACTGCCGTAGATTGCTGCTTGAGAAAAACCTTTTTTATTTAATGAATTTGTATCTGCATCCATTTTTTAACCCTTTAAAAGATAAAATGGCCTTATACTCCTTCCAGTCAAAATAACAACGCCCGGAATAACAGGTAGGCCCGCTATTAGAAAAAATTTATCTACTTTTAGCCATGAAATATTCAACACTTACGAACTATTCTCATGATATTATACCTTTAATTTTAGATAAAAATACTTTCTCAATTCCTTTAAAAATCTTTATTTCATCCTTATCAAAGGTTTTAAGCACAATCAAGACAAACAAATAAACTATTGCTGATAACATACTAATCATAAATAGATTATAACCATGTATTTTTATCAATAACAAACCCATAAACAAGCACGCAATGCTAGCTTTAAGTATTAACTTTGACATCTTAGGACGCATAGATAAGTAAAAATAAGCATAACCAAAAAATAAACTTACATTTAGGGCCTGAGCGAAAAGCGTAGCGTAAGCCGCCCCCACAAAACTATACTTTGGAATAAGTATCACATTTAATATTATATTACATGCCGTGCAGGTTAATACAATATTAGTGGCCTGTTTTTGTTTTTCAAGCGCGTAAAAAAGAAACATATTGATTGAATTTGTAAAAAACATCGGCAATGTTATTATCAGTATTTTTAAAGCGTTAATTGAATTAGAGTAAGCAGTAACATCATACAAAAGAGCAATTATTCTATCTGACAATAAATATATGCCTACAGCAAGAGGAAACGATATGAGAAAAAGAAATTTAACGGATTTATTCCACGAAAATGATAATAATTCTTTGGAATCTCTGGCGTAACGGCTTAATGCCGGAAAAACCGATAAAGTATAACATCTGGAAATAAACATAAGTCCAATAAGTAAAATAGCTGCCGCGCTATACCAGCCAACTGCTTGATCTCCTTTTATTGTAGAAAGCATAATAATATCAATTTTCATATATATTACCCAGGCAATATTGACAATTACAAAGGGGGTTGCTTTTTTAAGAATTTTAAACTTATTAATTGTTGCGCAAGTCCGTGATTTAACTTTTTTCGCGAGCTTTACATGAAATATAAAAACAAATAGACCTGTTCTAATAATCTCTCCAATTAAAAAGGCACTTAAAACCTGAATTAACCCGGCATTAAAATGAATGAACGTAAGAACTAAAGAAAAAATGAAAAGTTTTACAATTACAAGTATAAATGAATTAATTTCAAGACGTTCATGGGCATTAAACACAGCCATATATGAGTCTGAAACATTAATAAAGAAAATGCATAAACCATAAAGAACCGTCCCCAAAACTACTATTTCCGGTTTATGCATTAATAATATGCACCCAACTAAGAGAAAATACGCTCCCAAACCCAAAACTAATTTAATTTTTAAACTGTTTTTTAAATATTCATAAGTTGTTTTAACATTTTTAGATATTTCACGAATAATTAATTTATCCAAACCAAAGCTAGCTATAATCTGAAAAAAAACACACAAAGTTACAATAGTAGAAAATTGGCCAAAGCCGGAATCCATCAAATAATTAGCCAAACGAATATAAAGATAAATAGAGATTACTTTATTAACAATTTCTGCTAAAGTAGATACTATTGTATTCTTCGCAATTTTATTAGCTGCTCGCATAATCAAATAAAAAACCAAAATTCACTCATGAGAACTTTGGTTTCAGATTTTACTCCTTTCTATTTTGCAAAAAAACAGTATATTACAAATGCCGATAAATAAAATCTGGTATATAATATTCAATATCGGTGAGGATAAATCCGAGCAATTTAGCACGCATTTCTTTTATGATCACTTCTGCCCTATCAACAACTTCTCTTCTGGTTCCACGTGCTTTTATAGTAAGAATGACCCCGTCAACCAAGGGGGCCAATATTTTCGTATCCGCGCAAGAAATTATTGAAGGAGTATCTATAATGATATAATCAAAATCAAGTTTTAATCTCTCCAATAAAGGCTTGAGCCTTTCAGAGTGCAAGAGTTCAACTGTATTATGTACTTTTTTTCCAGCAGTAATTATGAATAAGTTTGGTATTGCAGTAGATTGGATTATTTTTTTATAATCAATGTCTGCAGATAATATATTTGATAGGCCTTCATCGGCATTTAGATTC
>Ga0208904_1001619_pt1 | contig 15129 bp, 16 predicted proteins | sample AntAceMetag02UKB_FD_184774 | JGI IMG/M metagenome (GOLD analysis project Ga0208904, IMG submission 184774) | Saline lake microbial communities from Ace Lake, Antarctica - Antarctic Ace Lake Metagenome 02UKB (SPAdes) (version 2) | ecosystem: Environmental > Aquatic > Non-marine Saline and...
ACATTCCTGCGGCCAATACTATGTCCGGAATCCTGAACAAAGAAATAGGCATTTCGAAAAGAAGCCATTTTCTTCTGGCTAGAATCTTTTTTGGCCCAAACTAATCTATCTCGCCATCCCATCAGAGCGCTCCTAAATAACCAACGGTATTAATGATAAAGTTTGCATCTCCAGATTTCTTTTTTACTTTTTCAACCGTTACTGTTGATCCTTGATCAGATGATACATTAAGATTTATATCTGTTTGTGATTTTCCTTCTGCCCCGGCTAATCCTTTAACGCCGCTGCCACCTGGAACTCCGGCACTTGCCCCACCCATACCCATTTTCTTTTTTAGAAAATCTGGGATTAGATTAAAGGCAGAACTGCCAATCCCCTTAATTGTATTCCATATAGACGACATTATAAATTGCCATTTTTCAAAATTAGGAATTATCCCAAGAGTTAACATGGAAACCAAATCAATAAGAAATCCAAAAGGGTTAGTAGACATTTTCTTTGTCATATCATCCCAATAGTATATTACAGCTCCAATTGCGGCAACAAGGACAAGAATAGCCGCTGAAATAAGAGCAACGGGTAAAGAAACCGCTGAAAGTGTTGCCATACCAGTAGCCAAAAGGCCGATGCCTATTAATAAAGGGCCGATTAAAGCTATAACAGAAGCAAGAATTGCCGCCCATTTTAACCATATAGGGTTTAATTTTGCCATTTTTTGCAACCAAGCAGAAAGGCCCCGGACTATTTTTTCAATAAAATCACCAAAAGTGGTGCCCATAATTGCCAATTGAACTGCTTCAAAAGCAGATTTTAATAGCAAAAATGCTCCTGGTAAACCTTTCATTTGCGCGGCAGCAACTTTAGCTGCTGTTCCTGTTTCTTCTAAATTTTTTTCAAACTTTTTAAGTTCTTTAGAACCAGCCCCTAATAAAGCTATAAATTGAGGGCCACCACGTTGTCCAAAAGCTTCCATTGCTGCCTGGGTTAACCAAACTTGTTTTGCTCCTCGTTTTTGTGCTTCTTCAAATTCGCCAAGAACCCCGGTTATATCCTTTAAGCTTCCATCTGCATTTTTTACTTTTATCCCAAGTTGATCGAACATCTTTTGGGCTTTTTTCGATGGAGACATTAGGTTTGTCATTATCCGTCGTAAACCAGTACCACCTAATGTTCCTTGAAAAGCATTTTTAGCAAGAATGCCTAATGCTGCTGCTGTTTCATTAAATCTGAATTCCAAACCTTTTGCAACTGGGCCAACAACTTTCATTCCTTCCCCTAATTGCTGCAAATTAGTATTTGAAGATGTAAAAGCATTAACCAAAACATCGTTAACCATCGCAAGATCTTTTGTTTCTAATCGATAACCTGACATAATATTAGTTACAATATCAGCAGCAGTACCAAGATCCATTTGTGCAGAAGCGGCCAATTCAAGCGTTCTTGGAAGGGCACCCATTATTTCCGTTACTGTTAAGCCTGCCATCCCTAAAAATTTCATACCTTCTGCCGCTTCAGAGGCGCTAAATTGGGTTGTCGCCCCAAGATTTTTTGCTAATTTTTCTAACTGTATAAACTGTTCCCCTGTTGCCTTGGTAACTGCCCCAGCCATATTCATTGATTTTTGAAAACTTATTGCTGACCTAATGGCAAGAGCACCAAAAGCCACAATCGGCAGAGTCATTTTCATAGACATATCTCTACCAACTTCTTTCATTTTTTTGCCAGCTTTTTTAGCAGTATCCCCCAATTGTTTAAAGTTTTTGGTAACTTTTTTTATAGGCCCAGATGCTTTATCTAGGACCCGAAAAATAACAGAAAGATCGAAAGTTTTACCTGCCATTTATTTCCTCTCTTTCCATTTTGCTATCTGCCCCGCGCCTTTATCCCAAAACAATAATTCTTTCATATCCATTTCCCAAATATCGGAGGGAGGGATTTTAAAAATATATCCAATCCCCCAAATTATTTCTTCCCAGTTTCCAGGGATTGCCCTAAAAAACTTTGCAACGCTTCTGCTACCTCCGTCATATCTTCCATATCAATTTCATCAGCAGTAGATTCGGGAATATTTGCAAGCCCAGCAATTAACGGGATCATATCCCCAGGCGACAATTGCCCATTGCTATCCATAAAGCTATCAGGCAAAAGCTTTAAATGCTTTGCCTTTAATCGCCCAATCTTCAATTCATTTGTCATAATTATTTCCCCATCTTTACCAGGGATTGGAATTGAATATTTGAGCTTAATTATTTTTTCTTTTTCACTCATAATTTATCCTTTAAATTAAGTAGCGCTCACGGTTTCCGTCCAAAAACCGCCAATAAACGTAATTGGAGTCTCGCCTTCACCGCCGGTGACAGTGAAGTTCCGCATACATGTTGCCCCTTCCATCGTATAGACTTTCCCTCCATTGGCTGCTCTGAAAATAACAGTGCCATCTTCTCGAATCCTGGCAATATCAGATAAGGAAATATCATCGCGATCTGTTACAGTTACTTCGCATGTAGCGGGTACCGGTTTCTCAATAAACCCATGAGGCCCAGAATCACCCATGATTTGTTCAAGCTCAAAATTCGGCTCGCCGGATATGCCAATACCGTTTGCCACTGCACCTGCTTTGTTAAGCATCAAATTTCCATTTAGCAGAACTTCTATCCTGCCAGTTATCTTCGCCATGTTATTTCTCCTTACTTCTGATGTTGCTCTGTATTAAAATAAAAAGGCCTCACGCCCCGCAGATAATTTTAACCTGCGTGACGGGAGGCCTGCTGATGGTTGCCGAATGTCCGTCGTAATACTTTTTAAATTTTATTTAGTATATAACTTTTTTGTTAAAAAATCAAGCTTTATTATGGTTATATATGTGCCCAACTTTTTCTTTTTACAATACAATGAATATTTGGTTGCGTTACATTAAATCTTTTTGCCAATTGTGGTTGATCTGTCCCGCTGTCATATAATTTTCTAATTTCAAGAACAATTTCTTCTGTTAGTTTGGCCATCGCATTTTTCTGCCCTGAATTTTTATCAGATTGAGATTTACAAAAACCTTTTGTTCGCTTTTGCCCAGTATTTGCTTTAACGGTTTTCGCCAATGTAATTGGATTATACATTGGGTTGTTTTTCTTCATCCATTCAGATTGTTCAGGGCATTTTTTGCCAAACATTGGGTTTAGATCACCAATTCTTTTTCCCGTATGTGCCTTTGATATCTTGTCTTTTGTTTTTTGTGTATGTTTCTGATTTTGGAATGGCTGCTTTTCTCTATTTTGTTGTTTAATTTGCATTTGTTTTAAGGTTTTTTCAGAATGTTTTAGCCCCAGAACCCCTTCTCCGCCATCAGTCATATTCATACCATTTGGTACTTTTGTTTTACCCTTCTTAATATAATATTTTTCTAATTGACAAACCTCTTCCCAGGTATTGGCACTATCGATTTTAGAAACAACAAAAGACTTCTTATTATATTTTCTAATAGTTCTGTTTAAAACAGTTTGTCCTCCACACCGAGCTTCTTTCCAATGATCTAAAATTCTATTATTAAAATTATTAGAAATTCCTATATAATATTTATTGTTTGCTTTGCAATGCATTTGATAAACAATAAATAATTTCTTTCTTTTAAATTTTGATTTCATATTATTATTATATAATAAAAACATACAAAAATCAAGAGAAAGGTAAAAATATTTACCTCTTTACCTTCCTCTTTTAACATATTGATATCACAGAATAAACTGCACGTTTCCTGCAAGTATCAAAAACTGATTTATGACGTCGCAAGGTAAAAGTACGTTTACGCGATTCCGATCCGTTGTATCTCTTTCCACGACAAGGTTATCAATAAATTCGTCAAGGTTTTCGATTAGTCCCTTATCGCGCAAAAGCGTGAACAAGGCAATCGTTTCCGCCTTGACATCTTTCGGCCGACAAACCTTGCTGCCAGGCTGCGCCGGAAATGTGTCATCCGCAAGCTTAAATCTTGGCTGAATGAAGCGGTTAAGACACCGTGCTTTGTACTGATACCGGATCTCTCCCAGCGTCGCCAAAGTCTGGATATCCAGATATGACGAATCGGCAAACCCAAAGGAATTTGTCTGATACGTTGTAATAGATCGCTCAATCAGAACAGCCGCAGATGAATCAGTGGTCCATGTGGCAATCCCGTCATAAAGCAGGATGTCCCGTTCCGCCCGAGTAAATCTATTTTCAATAGGTGGAGCCAATATACCCTTGAGCTTCAATGTATGCAGCGGCCTTGCCGGGTCATTATTGAGATTCCATGCACAAACAGCGCCCCATGCAGCAGCCCATTCTTCCGGGCACGTCGGGGAATCATAAGTGCCAACAATTGTATTGTGTGGCGAATTTCGAGTATTACCAAGCGTTGTACAAGATGCCTGATCTCCGCGAACAGCAGTAAAAGCATGGCCTTGAAGATCTTCCAAAGGCAAGAAACGATCTGCCATTTCATCTTCAATCTCGGTTAAATTCGGAGCATTAATAAAAGGCTGAATGACATAATGAAACTGCTCACCCTCAATTACTGCCCATGCATCGCCGAGGTCGGGATCAGTTGCCCCGCCCTGCATTACTGAAAAGAAAATCCTTGAAGCTATTCCGCCAGATCCTATTGTCAACGGGCCAACAGAGCCAGAAACAAAATCAAGCGGGGTGGATTGATAATCGTAAAAATTTTCACGAATATTAATATAATTACCAAGTGTGCCAGAGCATACCGCACTTATATCAACCCGACCTGCACTCGTTCCATTAACAGCGGCAGTAACCGGTAAGTTCGAATTTGAATTAATAGCAGCGACCGTATCTGTTGCAATTGATTCCGGAGTCATCCCAGAGGTGATGGCAACGTCTACACTTTCACCATTAATCATTAAATACCAAGTACCATTGCAAGAAACCCCGGTGGAATAAACAGCCCCGCCGACATCAATCTTTGTCTCCGCCGCTGTGCCAGCAATACCAGATCCGATTGCCATGGCATATAATTCGGTATTAGGGTTGTTGTCTTTAAAAGTATTGCACATTCTGGCCAAAACCGAACCCATGCCAAAAAAACCATCCGCAAGATTATCCCTTGTGATAGCATACAGGGCATCATGGGTTGCCGTCGGGGTTGGAGTTGTTAGCCCTTCTGCCAATTGGCCAAGGATCAAAACTTTATGAGGGTTCTGAATTAACCCCTGTAACGCCCTTGAGTTGTCAATCTCGACGTAGGCGCCTGGAGTTCGAACATTTGGACTAATATTGTTAAATGAAATCGCCATTAGCATTCTCCTTCTTTAATTGAGGTTGTCTTTATATTGTTTTCTAAATGTTTGTTGCCGCCCAGCCGGTTTTTATTCCCCATTTTAGCCGCCGATAATTTTCTTTTATGTTCTTCGGAAAATTTTCTCCCCAAATTATAAGAATTCCCCTTATGTATTGCGGCAATTTTCTTTTTAGTTTCATCAGTATGTTTTTGTCCATAAAAAGGGTTTTGCTTCCCCATGTTTTTGCCTTTACAGGCGTCAGACAATATCTTTTTGCTTTTATCTGCCATAGGAATTCCTTTATTCCAAGGAATTTTATTGCTCATTTTGGCTATTGTTTCTTTTGATAGCTTTCTCCCCTTTTGCCCTTCGGATATTTTCTTTCTACGCTCTTCTGTCATTGCCTCTTTACATGATTCAGATATCCTGGCTTTTGATTCGGCAGAATGAACTTTTCCTTTAAATGAATTTTCATTATTTTGATGATATTTTTTTACAGCCTTAGATAGTTTCTTTTTAACTTCATCAGACATAGGAAGGCCTTTGTTCCACGCCTTACCACCAAGGAAACCATCTCCACCATCAGTTAGGTTGTACCCATAAGGAGCCTTTGTTTTAAAATTAGAAATATATTGTTTTTCTTTTTCACAAGCCTGCCCCCACGTTTCCGTTTCTTCCAATACTGAAAAATCAAAAAAGGATTCTCCATATTTTCTTATGGCACTTTGTATTACAGGCCTACCCGCCCAAGACTTATGGTCTTTCCATCTTTTTTCAACATCAACAGAAATGCCTATATAAGATTTATCATTGATTTTATTTCTAATCTGATAAACCGAAATAGCCATTAGTCATTCTCCTTTTTTATATGTTTCTGCCGTATAGTTTGTTTTCTTTCTCTTTTTTCTAATATCTTAACCGAGCCATCGCTTATTCTGCGCTTCCAGTATCGGCCATCTTTGCCAACCATTACTTTTTCTTCTCCAGTTTTTAACATAATTTTTTTAGTCACTGGATCGCGAACAATAAGATCGTGCATCGGGATTAAAAAAGCTGTATATTTCTTCATAACGGCCCCTTTTTATGGTTTAAATGTATCAAATTTTATTCCAAATCCTGCCCCAAATGGGCCATCAACATCTTTATTTTTTGTAAAATCTATAATCGAAGTCATATCTGGATCAATGGTTGTTACAGGCAAAGCACTTGCCCCCTCAACGGCTGTTGCATTTAGGCTTGGTGTTAGTACCCATTGAGCATATAATGTATCAAAATAGCCAAGGTCCTCTGTATCTACCCCAATGCCAACGCCATCATCATCATCAATTCTTGTATCAACAGTAAATTCAAATTGATACCAAAGATAAGCCCTATTGATTCCTGCTACTTTACCACCGGCATATTCAACAAGGCTTTCTGCCCCGGTAATTTGCCACCCCAATATTGCCTTAAAAATCTGGGCTCTTGCTTCTGCTAATTTATCAAATGCAATTACTCCGGTTTTCCCTTTTTCAGATTCCCCATTATTAAGAGCAACCATTACGGCAAATTTTTCTGAAATTACTTGGCTAATACCACCATCCAGATTATTATTAGTTGCCGTCTCGCTTACTTGTACAACAAAGGCACAATCCTGTTTTAATGTGTATTCTAAAGCCATCGCTAATTCAGCCGCTCCAAATACATTATTTCCGAAGCGGGTTTCTGCCAAACGAATTTTAAGGGCTACAGGACCAATTTGCATTTATTTTCCTTCAAATGGTTTCTTTATTACATCAAAAACTGATTCACCAACTCTGCGAATTATTTCTTTATGGTGTTTTTCAACCGCTGGGCCTAACCATGGCCGGGGCTCAATTAAATCATTAATAATTGTCCCTTCCCCAAATATTTTAACCGTTCCACCTTCTAACATTGCAAGATAAGGAGCACCACCCGCCGTTCCAATTTCAACTTCCATTTTGCGAACATCAAACATTACAGATCGAAGGCCTTCCCCTGTATCAACTGCAGGGGCTTCTCCGGGAGCCGATGCCTGATGACTTTTCTTACCTCTTTTATAAATTATACCATGCTTTTTTTCTCGCATTGATTCAATTATTGTATTTCGGATCTTAATAACCCCGGCAGCAAGTTCTTGTGTAACAGCAAGGGGAATTTTGGCAACAGCGGCCATAAGTTTTTTCTCAACCTTTGCCAACTTCTTATTTAACTTATTTAACTCCCTTGAATCCATCATTCGCCCCACCCCGTCCCTTGCTCTTCAACTTCCTCTGCGAGAATAGACATATATTCATCTTCTTCTCTAACTTTTTGTGCTTCGTGAATCCTAAACAATCGACCTGCAGATACATTTTCTTCTTGAACAAATAAAAAATAATCTGATTTTAACGGAGATAATGTGCCAATCCCTTTGAAGCCAATGCCGAAGGCGGCAGTAAATTCCCGACCCAAATTTTCCACTTCAAGTGCCATCACCTTGAACTCATGCGTCACCGCCATATTAACTTGTTTTCCCCGCACATATTTTGTTCCACTCGTTTTATATCCAACCGGCTTAAATCCCATCCAAACCGTCATTAGGTTTTCGAATGAAAAATCAGCCCCGCCCTCGGCATTGGGAGTATTAGCAGGCTTCCCAACTTGAACCTGGGTATCTAATGATGGCAGTATCCAGCTCATGACCCCTCATCATATATATATTGACTGTATGCTTCGCCAGGGGCAATTCTCCCGTCAGGAAAAGTAACATATCCCCAAAAGGTCCATCTCCCTGATACAGCCAATGTTTCTCCAAAAACAAAATCTTTATAAACAATGCCATTTACCTCATCTTCAACGGCAGTGACAGACCAACTTCCTTCGACACCGTTCGGATCTTGATATTTAATTATTGGAGTAGCCCCAGATAGGTCGCAACCCAAATGCAACTTGATCCTTAAATAATCTTGATTTTTATAGATTTTGCTCATTTTAATCTTCTTTCAAATTTTAAGCAAAAGTAAGCGTCCAAGTAATGGCCAAGGTATCACCCGCCGCTTTATTTACCACCGCAAAATCATCATACAGAATTAAATCAGTGGTATTTTGAGTAACTACATTAAATAATCCCGCCTCTGTAATGGCCCCAGTGCCAACCCCTGCACCCAAAGAGCAAACATAAGCAACTGCCGCAGCAGTAGTTGTTGCGGAGGTATTAGCGGTTCTTGATCCAGCAAGATAAGAAGCAAGGATTGAATCCCCAGCGCCCTGGCCAGTACCAGTACCAACTTCCATCCATCCCGGTTGTACAATTGTCGGGCCGTCATCAAATTGATCAGCCGCCATAGCCAACCCCAAAGTCGTAACCGTATTTGTGTCTTTTCGATAATCTTTCATATTCCCATTTTCATCGAAAAGAGTTAATTCAATTACACCAGACATCTTCATCACAGAATGATATCCTTTGCCCACTTGCATTGCCATTTTGTCTTTGATTGTCATTCCGGCTTTTAACATGTTGTTCTCCTTTGTGTTGCGATTAACATTTAAAGTTTAACATTTAAAGTTTAACATTTAAAGAACTAAAGATTGGTTTGTCATTTCCGTTTTTATTGTTGAAAGTGCTTCAATTGTTTCATTTTGGCTAATTACAAATATAAAAAATCTTCCGATTGCATCCGATAATGTCATTGTATCCGATGGGCTTAATTCAAAGGTTTTTGCTATTGCATCGGATAATGATACTATATCCGCTTTATCAATTATTGGTTGTTTTGATATTGCATCAGTTAAAGTAACTGTATCTGATAGCGCTAAGATAAACCCGATTACTCTTTCGAGCAAATCAGTTAAGGTAATTGTATCTGTTTTGTTTAGCCCGAATTCTCTTGTTGATGCATCAGTTAATGTTATAGTATCAGTAAGGCTTAATGCCCGGGCCAAACCCATCACATCAGATAAATTTATCGTATCCGATAAGGCTAAAATAAAGCCCTGCGATGCAGAAAGAATATCAGTCAGTGTTATTGTGTCTGATTCATTTAATCCAAAAGTATTTGCCAATGCGTCGGACAATGTTATTGTATCGCTTAAATTTAGCGTTAATAATTCGGCTAATGCAGTAGCAATGACATCAAAAAGTGTTATTGTATCTGATCTATTTAAACCAACAGTATTTATTAATGCATCAGATAAATTTATTGTATCTACCTTATCTACACTAAGGACATTTGCTATCGCATCAGTTAACCAAATTCTTTCCGGAATCACCATTGTAAACGCATTTATTAATGCATCGGACAATGATATTGAGTCGGATTCATTCAACCCATAAGTCGGGGCATATGTGTCGGACAAGCTTATTGAATCTGAAATCGATCTTAGGAAAGTTGTCGCTCTTACAAAACTATCAGATAAAGATATCGTGTCTGCCTTACCTAAGCCAATTAACGGGACTTTTGCATCCGATAATGTTATGGTATCGGTAAATACTAAGGCCCGATTCTTGTCCATTATATCAGACAAAACTATTGTATCAAATGCTGTCCGATAATATGTGGCAACAGAAGTATAGGCGTCGGTTAATCGTATTAGTTCCGGAATTGCCATTCCAAAACTTTTTCCCATTGCATCAGATAAACTTATTGAATCTGCTTGGGTCAATCCATATGCTTGAATTAATGCCTCAGACAAAGTAATTGTGTCCGCTGGCACTAAAGTATGGATAACGTGTTCAAAGGCGCCAATTGTTGTGGCCCCATTAGGTACCGGATATCCAACATTATCTTCTTCCAAATTTAAATCTAATCCTGCACCAAGACAAGGTGATCCAGCCCCACAAGTAAAATCATCATTTGCCGGGTCAATCATAAGCGGATCGGTTGCCCACTGGCAATCTGTATCAGTAATTGTGCCATAATAAACATTAAAGCCCGCATCATACCCCTGGCCAAAACCTCCATTAACAGTTGGCTCAGCCACAGAAATTATACAATTGTTCATTGTAAGGGTTTTTGTGGGGGCAACAGTTGGCCAAACAGTGAAAATGCAATTATTAAGAGTCGTGGATTCAGAAGCAACAAAAGACCCGCCATAAATAGTACAATTATTTAGAATACAACCGGTGCCCGAAACCACAAGATCAACGTCGTCATATACTTTATAATCAACCTGTATGTCATTTCCGCTAATTGTTGGCATTTAATCGTCTTTTTTAATCTCTTTTTCAGGTTTAATTACTTTTTGGATTACAACATCCTCACCATTAATTATTCTTTCCAGAGACAAACATATTTTAATATATGTTCCTGAATCCTCCCCTCTTATTTGCGATGTTTTAAGCATCTGATAAATTATCTTTGCTGTTGCAGGGGAAAGAGGTTCGTCTTTAATATAAAACCCATTCCCCCCGAAGCATGGATAAGCAATTAAAACAAATAAAATAATTAATACAAATATTAATTTTTTCATAATTTTCATTTTAATTAGGAACTCTTAAAACCTTATAGCCCGCGCCGCCGGAATCCGAAGCCCCTTCGGTTACATTATGAAGTACACCGGAAACCATAACCCTTAATGGGTTATTCGCATCGGCGGCGGCAGCTATTTGTATAGCCGATACCCATCCACCAGAATACCCCTGCAAAAGCATCCCATAATTAGTAAAAATTAATCTTCCTCCTTGGCCAGTTACCGTCGCTGTAGTCGCGATATAGCCACCTTGAACCGCCCCTGAATAAACAGTCATATAATCAATTTGAGCGCCCTGGAAAACAGCACCGCTATCGTATTCGGTAAGATCAAGACTAATATCTGCCTCAACATTGCCTGTAATAATCGTATCAAACCCTGCACCAAAGTCTATAATGCTAATTGGACCACCAGAAGTTTTATAGGCATTGCTTTCTTTAAGGTCCATCACATGTACTTCTGTTAAATCCAAGCTAATATTCGCTTCTGTTCCAACGATACTAATATCAACCCCTGCTTGAAAATCCAAAGTAACGATATCTGCGCCGCCCTTTTGTACACCGCTCTCTTTAACCGTTGTCATAGTTCCAGATCCACCACCGCCACCACCGGCAACAGGAATTCCGGTCCATGTGCAAGCGTTTCCTTGGCCAGCAACAGTACAAATCCATGCAAAATTTGTCGTTGTTGATTCAAAATTATTCCAGCAAATATCCCCTTTTTGAAAATATGCAGAGGCATCGGTAGGGGCCACTTCTCTGACCATACTTGTTCTTGCATATCTTCCTGTCATTGATCCAGCTCTTGAGCTTGCCTGTGCTCCCCACTCGGCATCAAAGAAGTTTATCTCTGAACTTTGATCAATATATGCCCAATTAACCTCTGGAAGAATAAATGTATTGTGGTGTGCCGTCCGAGTATAAACCGTTATAGGTGTTCCAGACCCACCTCCAGGTCTAATAATTTTATTTTTTACTTCAATTGTATTGCCAAAAATATTTGTGCCGCTTAAGAAAAAAGCAACACTATTGCTATCATCTGCATTTTGTTCAATATCTTGGAATTCAAGCTGGTTATCTTGGATTCTTGAAGATCCTCCGGCATCATAAAATTGAACATATTGGCTTCGACAAAGAACCATATAATTACAATAAATATAATTTGATTCAATCCTAAATGAATTTGGGTCAGCTATTCCGTCATCCCAATTATCAACAAATAACCTAAGTCCATCTTCGCCGTATCCAATTGTATTAAACCAAAAAGTATTACCGTGAACGCCCGATGAATCTGTCATGTGCAAATAAACACATTCATCGAATCCGGCGACCATTTGAACTTTAAAATCTGAAAACCATGCTGTTTTTATGTAAAGACCAGTGCCATAATAATTAATTTCTCCGCCCCCTGGACCACCAGTACCTGGATCAGTAGTAAAAACACTATATGTTGTTCCACCTATAACTTGGGAATATCCCTGAATCCACTTTAAATTAAAATACCGGCCCTTTGCATGTTGATAATCAATAGTAATAAGGGCGGCATCTGTATCATCAAAGGCTCTTATTTGTGCATTGGGGCCATAAATATTGCAGTCGATCTCTGTAAGTTCACCAGCAGTGACATAATATATGCCTTGGGGCAAAAATACTGTTCCACGATTATTTGCATCTCCTGCCGCATTTGCCGCTGTTATGGCATTTGAAATATATGTTGTGTCTTCGGAAGCATCTGATCCATCTGCCCCATAAGAAATAACATTGTAAACATCGATGTACTCAAATATTCCCTGTTCAGAAATATATTCTGTATCATCTGGGCTTGAATCTATTGCCGTTGAAGGAGATGTTGTAACACTTGTAACATATGCTTTATTTACAACTTGATAATCAGTTGTTGGCAAGGCAGAAGGAGTAACCGGAAAACTTGTAAATGATTTAACACCGGCAATTGACTCATCCCCAGTATTTTTTACAAGTGCTGCCGAATCAATCCCATCAATGGCATCTGCGTCTAGGGTTGATCCACTTCCGTCATTAGCAAGAACCTCTGCGAGTGCTTCTCCGGAAGGACTAAAATATGTCTTTAATACTGTTGCCGGAATTTTTCCGCCATCAGGGGTAGCATCAGGTGTATTAACGCCATAAAGAATCGTTGTATCTGTAATGGTGCCAAGAGACCCTAATTCGTTAAGCGTGCTCCCGGGAAGCTCAGCAACCGAAGGAGATACAAAAGACAATGAACAAATAAAAATTAAAAATAGATACCAAAATTTTTTAAACATATTAAGCCCCTTATATCAATCCTATTTAGTCTTGAAAAATTAAAACAGTTGTTTTGTCATTAAGTAAAAGAAAACTTCCATCCCCTAACGATGCATATGAATATACTATTTGTGTTGGCGGCTGTATTGGCGGTAACGGAGGTGTACTATGGCTGCCCCCGCACCCAATATAAAATAGTACAAAAAAGAATAAACAAATAAAAAATAAATTAGACATAGTTGTTCTTTAATCCTGAAAAATTAAAGCCGTTGTCCCATCATCAAGCAAAAGGAAAGCCGAACCGTCTTCTAATTCCGCATAACCATATTCGGTTGGGAAGGGCAAATCTGTACCCCGTCTAACAATAGTGTTATTTCCTGATATTGTGTAAAATCCAGCAATATCCAAATTATATAATTGCCAATAATCACCGCCAAAATCACAAGGAGAACAAGTCAATGTAAAATCGTCACCATCAATTGTCATAACATCATGGCCTGTGGCTCCATCAACTGTTATGGTTGTTCCATTAGTAATATCCCCGGTAAACCTTAGAATATCACCAAGGCAATAAACGCCTCCGGCCAAATACTCATCTGGAGTTTCATATGTTTCGCCAGGGCCAATTGAAATAATATCTGCATGAAAATATAAACCCGTTGTATCGTCTATAAGAAATAAATGTGAGCCATCAAGTAATCTTAAAAATCCACGGGTTGTCGGGATTTCATCACCAGCAAAACATGGGAAAGATAAAAGCAAGGTTAAAAACAATATAATAGATATCTTTTTCAAATTTCTTTCCTTAATTTGTTACATCAACACCAGTACTTGAATAAATCGTATTAACGCCAGTTACCGAAGATACAACATTGAGATTTGTGCCTGGGTCGGGGACTCCGCAATCACCTGCATCATCATCCGTGATTATCATCGTTGCTGTATATTCTGATCCAAGCACACAGCCAACTGGAGTATTCAATGTAAATATTATCGTTTCGTCACCCTCGCAAAGTGTATCTGCTTCTGGCGTAAAAGTAATTGTTTTAGGAAGCTCGACATAAAGGATATCCGTTTTATCGTCTACCGCATAATCCGTAACTTCTGTTGCAGTTCCGGTCAGTGTAATTGCAACCGTTTCCCCGCCGGTGCAGTTTGCACAATCAACGGTAATGCTTGCAGTTCCTGGTCCGACTTCTGTGCCAGATAAATCCGATGCAGAGATAGATACTACCGGCGTGTATTCATAAGCTCCAATATCCTGATCAGTGCCGAAAAAAGAAACTGTCGCGGATGGTACCAAATAAACATCACCGCCGGAAGTGTAGATGTGAGCAGAATTGAGCGTAATAACGCCAGTCGCATAATCAACGGCTGTTATCAAAGCAATAAAGTCAACCGTTCCGTCTGCGCCATTATCTATACCCATGTAATCACCGACAATAAAAAAATAAGGATCGTCAACTATAACAGTTGTATTTGATCCCTCAGTTGTAGTGATATCAGTTAAGTGCATACCAGCATCAATACAATTAGAACCAACTTCGAGGTTCCACCAAGTGATATCTTCAGTATCAGGCGCTATTGTAGTCCAGCCGGATGTTTTATTTAGCGTGGGTACTCCGATAACTGCATTGCTCGTGGCATCACCAGATACAGAGGAGGAAAAATTATTATAGTCCCAAGTAACATTTGTGAGAGTATAATCATTCGAATGTGCCCCGGCTGTATCCCCAGTTAAATATGATATGTTGTTAAATATTTTAATTGGAGATAAAATTATTTCCTGATGCCAAAATTGGAATGTAAACTCATTACAGTCAACGGAGGTATTGTTAAACGCCCTAATTGCTTCCCATCTATTTGCTTCAGACGGGTGATTTTTGCCATACTCACTAGAAAAAGATATTGCAACATCCATGTTGCCGAATTTATTACCGTATACTCTCGCATGATCAAGGAAAAAATACCCCCGCTCCTCCTCGTTGTTTAACGATATTCCATATCTCGACGAGGGGGAAGTAGTTGAATTATAAATAGTATTAAACCTTATTGTCGGACTCAATGCAGCATCCACATAGATGCTTGGCCCACCTTGATCACGTACAGTGTTATATTCAGCAATTGCACCAACGTCTTTT
>Ga0208904_1001621_pt1 | contig 15124 bp, 19 predicted proteins | sample AntAceMetag02UKB_FD_184774 | JGI IMG/M metagenome (GOLD analysis project Ga0208904, IMG submission 184774) | Saline lake microbial communities from Ace Lake, Antarctica - Antarctic Ace Lake Metagenome 02UKB (SPAdes) (version 2) | ecosystem: Environmental > Aquatic > Non-marine Saline and...
GAAAAATAAAACTTATCAGGAATTTCTTGACGCAATATCAAAAAACATTAAAGAAAATTTTAGGATTTTAAAGCCAGGAGCGTTCTGTGCTTGGTTTATGAATGATTTTGTAAAAAATAAAATATTTTATCCCTATCATTCAGATTTAATCCCTATTTTCATTAACGCAGGGTTTGAAATATATCAAATTTATATTATTGATTTGGGCGTACCGATTGGAATTGCATTTATTCAAGATATAATAAATCATAAAAGATTTCCAAAACGGCACGAATATTGTTTGTTGTTTAAAAAACCTAAATAAAGGAATAAAATGAAAGATTTGATAAGGATTTTGGTTAACGGCAATGAATATGATGTGGTAAATAGCCCAGCTCATATTTTCGGATCAATTTTCATGATGAATCTTAATTTTTACCCTTTTATGAGTGTTGATGCTATTAAGCAACACATGCAAGCCTGCATTGAATTGGTTAAAGAATTAGAAATTGAAAGAATTGCCAAATTACCTGCAGCCGTAAAGAAAACTATTGAGGCAATGGAGAATATAATTGAAAAAGTAACTAAAAAAGATAATCTTCTCATTTTTATTACAAACCTTATTTTAGCAAAAGAAGGCCTTGGTTTATTGCCTGGATTTAATTGTGTGGCCAAATCGAAGGATGCAAAAGCAAATCTTAAAATGAACCCAGAAAAACAATCAATAGTGACTATAAAACCTTAAAAGGAGATCACAAATGGCAAGACGAAAAGCAACAACAGCATCTAAAACGGAAACAACAACCAAAATTAACCGCAAGGAATTTATCGATGCTTTAGCAAAAGTAAAACCAAGTGTTGCAAATAATTCGCTGATTGAACAATCGGATCACTTCATCTTTGATGATAATAAAATATGGGCATACAATGATCAAGTTACAATTTGTCAAAAATTCCAATCCGGATTAACAGGAGCAGTAAAAGCAGATTCATTCTTTAAACTCCTGAATAAAATTCCCGACGAAGAAATAACCTTGGTGCTTGAGCCCGGAAAGGTTAAAATATCCGGAAAGAAAATAAAGGCAAATATTAAAATTGATCCAGATGTTAAGATTATTCCCCTTATTGTACCGGCAATAAATAGCAAAAAATGGGAAACACTTCCTGATAATTTTGATAAAGCGGTGGCCTTTTCTGCCTTTTCTTGCTCCAGAAACTTAATCCGCCCGGAATTAACCTGCCTTCTAATTGAAAAAGGTTTTTGTATTGGGTGTGATACATTTCGGGGAACAAAATATGAATTATCATCTACAATGGAGCAAGAATTCTTATTGCCGGCAACGGCAGGGAAAGAATTGGCGAATTATAATCCACATAAGGTAATTGCGGATAAAGAAGGCGGATGGATACATTTTATTAATCGGGAGAACACAACGTTTAGTTGTAGAACTTATCCAGATGAATATCCGGAACAGATTTGGGCTTTTTTTGATGTTGAAGGAGAAGAGATTGTATTGCCCGAAGGGTTCATTGACGCCGTAGGCCGGGCGGAAGTGCTGCTTACAGCAGACTTTGACCTTGACCGCATAGTAACCCTTACTATCGATAATAACATGGTTGTATGTACAAGTGAGGGGGCTTATGGCGACTTTGAGGAAAAGGCCGATGTTGAATACCAGGGAGAGCCATTGGAAATCAAGGTCCACCCCGCTTTGCTCTCTGAGATTTTGAAGCACCTGACGACCGTTGTGATTGGTGATCGCTTATTGTTTAAGGGCGAAGGCTTTTCTCACGGGCTGGTTCTTTCATGCTAAAAGGATAAAGAAAATGGATAATTTAGATATAATTGTTCAGACAAAATTTGGTTCTCATCTTTATGGTACATCTACGCCAGATTCAGATGTTGATTACAAAGGGGTATTTATGCCATCTCCTCGGCAAATATGCCTTGGACAAATCCCTAAAAGCCATAATCATATGACAAGGCCTAATAAGGCAGATGGTATTAAAAATACTTCGGATGATGTTGATACCGAAATTTATTCCCTACACTATTTTGTTAAATTGGCACTTGAAGGCCAAACCGTGGCCCTTGATATGCTTCATGCACCAGACGACATGATTTTAACTTGTTCTCCCTTGTGGGACGAGATCGTTTTAAACCGCAAGAAATTTTATACAAAAAACCTTAAGGCTTTTATCGGGTATGCAAGAAGGCAGGCTTCAAAGTATGGAATTAAAGGCAGCCGTTTAAATGCGGCAAAACTTGTAGTTGATTACCTTGAACACTTTAATAATAGTGATAAATTATCCACTGCATGGAAAGACCTGCCTTCAGGAGACCACCTGCATCTTTTAGGAATCAACCAAAATGGTATCCAACAATATCAAGTTTGTGGCAAAACTCTCCAAGAAACACAAACCATTGGGTACACAATTGAGATTTTAAAAAGATTTTATAAAGAATATGGGAAACGGGCTGAACTTGCCGCACAAAACAAAGGTATAGATTGGAAAGCTGTTTCTCATGCACTAAGAGCTGCCTATCAGGTTCGGCAATTATTGGTTGAAGGAACTATTGTTTTCCCGCTCAAAGAGGCTAACTATCTCCGCAAAGTTAAACAAGGCCTAACTAATTATGCTTCTGATGCAGCCCCAACCCTTGAACGGGTAATGGAAGAAGTAGAAGGTTTGTCACTTAAAAGTACACTCCCGGAAAAATCAGATTATAAATTCTGGAATAATTTCCTTGAAGAGAAAGTTAGAAAACATGTTTTACAATCTTAATCGAATTGATCAAATTGGGTTAATCCTAAATACAGTTCAAAATTGTGACGGAGTTATACAAGATTCATTATATCATCCGGAAGGAGATGTTTTAAACCATTCTCTTCAAGTTTTTAAACATGCTTTACGGGAAACAAACAACCTTGATCTTATTATGGCTGCTCTTTTACACGATGTGGGAAAACAAATTGAAAGTCATGGGCATGAAAAATATAGTATACAACTCCTTGATGGGCTTATTAGTGAAAAAACAAAATGGTTGATTTTAAATCACATGAGAATTTGGGCCTATATAATGGGAGAGATGAAAAAACTTTCCAAAGTTTTTGAACTTCAATCTCATCCATTGTTTTTGGAATTAATAATGCTTGCCAGATGGGACAAAAGAGGGCGCAATCCGAATGCTAAGCTTAAATTTGATAGGCTTAAAATTATAGATCAGCTTAAAATAAAACAAGAGATTTTAAAAAATGAATAATTATGTAAGCCTGCATACGCATACCGAGTTTTCATATCTTGATGGCGTCGGGAGTGCCAAGCAATATATGGCCAGGGCTAAGGAATTAGGGATGAAGGCAATTGCCATAACCGATCACGGCCGAGTCGGCGGATGTTTAGAGTGGCAGCGAGAAGCAGATAAACAAGGAATTACTCCGATTTTCGGGGTGGAAGCGTATATTGTCGTTGATGCAAATATTAAACAGAAAGGAGATAAAAGAGGACACATTGTTTTGTTGGCTAAAAATTTAAAGGGGTGGCAAGAAATATGCCGTTTATTGACAAAAGCAAATTTAGACGGCTTTTATTCCAAGCCACGTATTGGATTTAACGATTTATTGAGCGCTGATTTATCTGGCATAATTATTCTCACCGCTTGCATAGCTTCTTTTCTGAATCTGCCTGGAGGGGTGGAGCTTTTTAAGGAGCTATGCATTAATTCTCCAAAGGGCCAAATATATCTTGAAATCATGCCACATGATTTTGAACAACAGCATGAGCATAATAAAAAAATTCTCGCGATCCATAATGAATTTAATATCCCGCTCATAGCAACGAATGATTGTCATTACATAAATGAAGATGATTGGGAAACCCAAGAAATGCTATTGGCAATAAGCACAAAGGCCAAGTGGGCGGATAAAAAGCGCTTTAAGTTTTCTTTAAAAGGCCTGCATCTTAAATCAGCAAGGGAAATGCAATTAGCATTTAGGAAACATTGCTTCAGTACCTCCCAGATTAAAGAGGCCATGGCGAATACCGGAAATGTTGCTGCCATGTGTTCTGACTTTAGAATCCCGAAACAGGAAATATCCTTGCCCACCCCATACGAAGATATCGGCGAAAATAAGCATCTATATACTCTATGTACACAGGGGTTTGCGAATAAAGAATTAGCTAAAGGGGCAACACCTAAAAAAGAAGAAAAACAATATGAAATTTATATGGCAAGGTTTAAAAAAGAATTCAAATTAATTAAAAGCAAAAACTTTTCCAAGTATTTTTTAATTTTTCACGATCTTATTAATTGGTGTAGAAAAGAAGGCATTCCAGTGGGGCCAGGAAGAGGATGTTTTTTGCCAGATAATTTAATTATAACAAATAATGGATTAAAAAATATTCAAGATATAAGGCATAGTGATAGGGTTTTAACACATAACAAAAGATGGAAAGCTGTTGAAGATTTATATAGATACCAAATAAATGAAGAAATTATTGAAATAGAAACCGAAGATGGCCGTAAAATTTCATGTACAAAGGATCATAAAATTTTAATTAATAAAAACAATAAAAACATATGGGTTAGGGCGGAAAATTTAAATATTGACGACAATATTGTAGATTTACGTAGACACGATGGGCCTACTTGTGGTAGTATGTAGAGAAACAACCTAAGGGAGGCCCAACATATGAAAAAATTAAACAATCGGCAAGCTCACTATCCAAAAGAAATAAAAGAGGCAATAATTAATGAAGTTGACCTGGACTACAGTTTGTTCCTTAAATTTTATGATAAATGCACAAGTGCAAGAGTTTTTGTTTCTTTTAAATGTATTAAATGTGGCAATCAAGTTCGACGGAGTTTTAAAAAATTAAAATCAAGAAAAATTATAAATACCCCTCTGTGCCCCAAATGTGTTATGAAGGAGGCTTGTAATGATCCAGGTTGGAAATTTAGAAACTCAGAGTCGCAGAAAAAAATTCAATCAACCCCCGAACAAAAAAAGAAAAATGCCGAGGGGGTATCAAAATTTTGGAGAAATAATCCAGAGGCCAAAAAAAGAATGGGGGAAAATGTAAGGGCCGCTTATCAAAAAATAGATGTCCGAGAAAGGCATAGAAAAAGCCAAAGGCAAGGATTCGGCCTTGCTGGTTTATTTTTATGGAGAAATAAACTTATAGAATTTCATAGCAGTTATGAACTTTGTTTTTTAATTCAAACCGAAAATAATTATAAATACAAATCAATTGAAAGATGTAGTTTTGAGATTGAATATAAAAAAAATAATTCAGATACATTGGGTTTTTATTGGCCAGATTTTTTAGTTGATTTTAATAACAAAAAATATATATATGAAATTAAATCAAATTGGATTAGCAATAAAACTCCATTGTCTAATAAAATAAAAGCATCTAAAGTTTTTGTTGATAAAAACAAAATGGGTGGTTTTATTTTAGCGGATGAAGATTGGTTTGAAAATAACAATATGTGGATCAAAAGAACCGCAAGAATAAAACCAATTGTTCGCCAATTATATTTAAAAAATAAATTAACTCTGTTTTCTGATAAAAAAATTAAAAGATATCTTGGTTGTTTATATGAAAATAAAAAAAATAAATAAATATCAGTACAGTGGCAATGTGTATGATTTAAAAATAAAAGATGATAGGTCATACAATATCAATGGCCTTGTTGTTCATAATTCTGTCGGCGGAAGTTTAATTGCTTATTTGCTTGACATCACAAGGGTTGACCCCATAAAGCATCATTTATCATTCGCAAGGTTTTTACAAGAAGATAGAATTGATCTCCCGGATATTGACGTGGATTTCGCTAAAAAAGATCGTGAAAGGGTTCGGCAATATATTGTTGATAAATACGGGGCGAATTATACCTGCGGAATATCAACGGATATGCGGTTAAAAGGCAAGGCGGCTATTGGGGCCGTTGCCCGTGTGTTTGATGTTCCTGAAAAAGAATTACGGAGCTTTACAAAATCACTTTGGGTTGTGGATGGGGAAGAAAACGCATTGCAGAATGCTCTTGATAGAACCGATCAGCAATCATTTATAAAAAAATATCCAAAGGTAATTAAGTTTGCATTAAAGCTGGAGAATGCCGTGCGGGGTAGCGGCCAGCATGCCGCTGCTGTTGTCGTGTCAAGCGAGGATTTAACCCAAGGCAATAAATGTGTTCTGGTAAGACGGGGTGATCGGATAGTTTGTAATTGGACAATGGAAGATTCCGAATATGTTGGCCTAATGAAACTTGATATTTTGGGATTAAGCACATTGTCTGTTTTGGATGAATGTGTGAAGATGATAAATGGAGGAAAATATGAATAAATGCAAAAATTTAAAATGCGATGACTATAGATTAAAAAATAAAAATGGATGCGCCTTTAAAAATAGCCCTCCTGAAAATTGTTGGGGATTTGTAAGCGATGAAACCGAACACCTTGGGTGTGCATCTTATCCAAACTGCGATCTTGCCCCTATAGGATGTGAAATAGTTATGGGAGAAAAAATGGAGCCATTTGGATACAAAGGATATAAATAAAAGGGGATTAAAATGGAATGTTCATATTTAATAGATCAACATACTGATGATTGTGAAACCTGGGAAGATAGTTGTAAAACAAGCTATGTGGTTTCAAAAACAGTGCATATATGTTCTGAGTGCGGTAAAAAAATGTTTCCTGGAGAACAATATCTACTTGAAATAGTAAGGTGGGATGGGTATGGCATTGGCACAAAACGATATAAAACCTGTTGTGATTGCGAGAGTATAAGAAACCACCTTTGTTGTAGTTGGATTTATGGTTCTGTTCTTGAGGATGTAGAAACCGAATTTGAACTTATTGACGAAGATGAATATCCATGGAGTTCATTTGCGAAACTGACTCCGGGTGCCAAGGCTTTCGTTTTTGAGATTATTGAAAAGGTGTGGAATTTAGATGGTGATGAATAATATTATGAAAATAGATCTCGACAACATACCCCTTGATGATCAAAAAACTTTTGATCTAATTAATTCTGGCAAGACGGCTGGCATTTTTCAGATTTCGGCGAGGCCGACAACTGAACTTTGCAAAGAAATACATGTCAATAATTTTGAAGAAATCTCGGCGGGCGTTGCCCTTGTAAGGCCAGGGCCAACAAAATCCGGAATGACAAAAGAATATATCAAAAGAAAACATGGTAAAAAATGGGAAGCTATGCATCCAATATATGAAAAAATCACAAAACATACCTATGGCATATTAATTTATCAAGAGCAAATAATGCAGGTTATTCACGAAGTGGCTGGCCTGCCAGAAAGTACGGCGGATAGAATCAGAAAAGTGATTGGTAAAAAAAGGACGGCGGCGGAATTTGAACCCTACCGATTACAATTTGTTGAGGGCTGTAAAAAAATGAAAACTCTTTCTAAAAAAGAGGCCGAGGTATTTTGGGAAGGCTTGCTTGAGTGGGCCGGATATGGGTTTTCCAGAAACCACAGTATCCCGTATTCATTAATCGGATATCAAACTGCATATTTAAAGGCAAATTATTCAAAGGAGTTTATCTGTGCGGCCTTAACATATGCCGATTACGACAGTAACAATAATGAGGATCTGCGACAAATAAATGAATTACTTGAAGAAATGGAGAAAACCGGAATAGAGGTACTGCCACCGAAGGTGGGTTTTTCTGATCCTGTTAAGTGGGTTATTAAAAATGAAAAACTATATGTGCCATTTATTGAAATTAAAGGAACCGGGGAACAGCAGGCTAAAAAATGTGCAAAAAGCAAATTAATATCAAAGCCAAAGCTTGAAGGGTTTTTTGGCAAAAAATATGCTGCTCCTCAAAAAGAAAAAAGCAAAATTGATTTGGTGCTTGAAGAAATTTTGGCGCACGATTCTAAAAAAATACCGAGTAAGGCTGTTCTTTTAAAATATTTTGCGTTTAATATTTAAAGAGGAGATAAAATGAAAAAATATATACCTGGTGTAGTTTTAATAATTTTATTTATTGCAGGTTCGATTGTCTTAGTGACAAATTATAGTTTAAATATAGCAATTAATAGGGGTTTGCCATCCCCAGAATATCAATTGTTATGTTCGCCAGAAGGCAAATATAGTCTTTTGCTTCCTCTTAATAAGAGAGGAGGACAATTTAATTCCGGCAATGTTTGGAATACCAAAATAAAAGCAATAGATTTCGCATGGTTTTGGGAAGAAAAAAGAGAAAAACCATATGTCCGTGAAGTAGATAAATATGAATGGGAAGTATGTGATAAATAATAAATATTTAAAAAAATTAAAAAATCTTATAATAAGATAAAGGAGAAAAATGGCCAAAGAAATAACAAAAACACAAGATCTAATAAAACAAGTGTGTGAAGAAATCAAGGGGTTTTTGTTAGAAAAGAACAAGGCTTATGGAGATTCAGCAATTCACCCTATCAGGATATTTGCTAAATCAGACGCGATTGAGCAAATTAATGTCAGGATTGATGATAAAATAAATAGGTTTTTGCAAGGAGGAAAATATCCTGGTGACGACGATGAATTGGATTTAATTGGGTACCTAATATTAAAACGAGTTGCAAAAAAGAAAAACGAGGTTAAATAATTATGTCTTTGTATCAGGTTCACCGCCCAGATAAACTTTCTGAAATTATCGGAAATGAAACCACGGTTAAAAAAATAAAGAATAAGGTTGAAGGGGGTGATCCGCCCCACGCTATTCTTTTACATGGGCCAAGGGGCTGTTTAAGAGGGGATACAGTTATATTTGACCCTATAGATAAATCAAATATAACTGTAAAAGAAAGATGGGAAAATAAAAAACCATTCCATGTTATTTCTTGCGCCTCTGATAACCAGGGGGTAATTGCCCAAGCTCTGCCACCGGTCCAGTATTCTGAAGATCGCATGTTTCGTGTAGAAACCTCTGAATCTGTTTTCTACGTAACATACGAACACCGCTTCCGTTTAGTTTCTGGGGAATACCTTTCATTGAAGGAATTGATCGGGAAGCAATTTTCTTCTTACCCTCTTTTGTCCAGTTGGGAATTTTCCCCATTAGTTCAACCCCAAGATGTTCACCATTGTTTCGAAAAAGAAGAAGGTTTTCAGGCCGATTATCACCAGGAATCCCATTTTTATGGTGAACGACTTCCTTCTTTTTTAAAATTCTTCCAATCATTTTTTCCATTACAAGACGATGCTCTGCGACATATCCGCCTTGGTTTGCGCTCGGATGATTTGGTCGATGTAAAGAAACATACCCCCCTTTTCTTAAAATTTTCCCCCCTTTCCATGCTGGATTTTTTTCTCCAGACAACCCTTTTCTTTTGGGGTCTATTTGTGTATCCGTTCTCCTTAAAGAACGCCTTATTGCCCGCCTATCAACACCAAACCTCTGGGCAATTTCGGTTTGGTTTGCCCCTTGTTTATAAAAAAGAGAAATTTTATAATCTTGGTGTTCAGTTAAAATCCTTGACTGATAAATTTTTGAATTCTTTTCCCTTTGGTAAATCCCCTTTGGCATGTTCTCCCTCCCTTAATAAAAAAAATAAAATAACCGGATATACCTATATAAAAGAAATAACAGAAATTGTAAAGGAAAAATATTATGATTTTCATGTTCCTGTTTATAACAATTATTGGGCTAACGGTATATTCCACCATAATTGCGGCAAAACCACTCTTGCTTACATAATATCAAAGGAATTAGGGTGTAAAGTTAGCAGTAATGATTTTGTTGAGCTTGACGCTGTACAAACCGGCGGTATTGATTCAGCAAGAGAAATTCGACAAAATATGAATTTTTTACCAATGGATTCAGAATCAAAGTGCCGTGTTTGGCTTATTGATGAGGCGCACGGATCTTCTACAAAGTTCCAAGAAGGACTTTTAAAGGCACTGGAGAGTGGGCCAAAACACTGTTATTTTATTTTATGTACCACTGAATTAAATAAAATTATGGCAACCGTTAAATCAAGATGCACCCAATGGAAGGTTGGGTTATTGCCTGATGAAAAAATAAAAGAATTGCTTGATTGGGTTTTAAAAAAGGAAGCTGCCGCCAATCCCGATTTAACTTTTGAAATAGCTGATGATGTGAAGGAAGAAATAATTAAGGCGGCCGACGGAAGCCCTCGGGAAGCCTTGGTACTTTTAGATGATATAATCGACCTTGAGCCAGGGGAAATGATTGATGCCATTCAGCAATCAGAAGCAGAAAAGGAAACAAAGGAACTTTGCCAAGCAATGTTGAAAGGGGCTTCTTGGCCAGAATTAGCGGAAATTCTGAAGGGAATAAAGGGTGTAGAGCCCGAGCAAATGCGCCGAGCGATAATTGGCTGGTTTGCCTCCGTTGCTTTGGATAGGAATGGATATAACAAAAAAAATAGAGCCAAATGGGAAGAGGTGGCGGCACGCTCGGCCCTTGTATTCGACTGCTTTAGAGAGACGGTGTTTTACACTGGCCGTGCCGGTATAGATTTTGCGGCATACAACACGACGCTTTAAAATAAAAAATATTTAAAAATTGGCTTAAATCTTATAATAATATAAAAGGGGCATTAATCCCAGAAGAAGAAAAGAACCCCTGTTAAAAAAGAAAATAAAACAATGAAGAAAATAGATACACAGGAAATAAGGCAAGGGTTTAAAAATATATGGACGGTGGGATTAAAATGGGAATATTTAAACCAAATAGATTCTCTATGTGATTTAGTAGAAAGTTTACAAGAACAAATTAATAATTTAAAATGCCAAAAGGAAATAAATAATGACAGAATTTAATTTCAACGAAGACGTTGCCATAGACTTGGACAACCTTCACGAAGAGTGGCAAAAGCATGCGCAAACCCGGCATAAATACGCTAATGAAATTTCCTATCTTGAGAGGGTGACTAAAAAGGCCCATGAAAAAGTCAAGGTTACTCGTTCCCGGCTCATCAGAGAGGCAAAGGAACTCAAATTGGCCAGTGCTGATTTAAGGGAAGCGCATTACCGGGAGCATAAAGATCACAAAGAGGCCAAGGAGGAACAAATTGAGGCCGAATACCAGTTGTCAATGGCCTGGAATGCTGTAAAAGCCTTTGATGATAAAAAAACTGCTCTTGAAGACGAAGTGAAGCTTTGGACACGAAATTATTTTGCTACACCACGGGAAGAGCGTATGGCGGAAGGGGGTAAGAAGTTTATTTTGGAACAGGATATAGCAAGGGATAAGGTGGCTGAAACCCAAAGAGAAGTTATAAATAAGAGGAGGAGAAAATAAAATGTTAATTTTTTTTATATCATTTGTTTTTTTAATTGTGGGGATTATTGTTTATAAACTCGGTTATGACTATGAAATTTTTGGTGGGGTGTTAGCCGTAGTTGGAGGGGCGGCCTTGCTTGTATCCTTAATAGCCCTTCCCACGAATATTTTGACAATAAGAAGCGAAATTGAACAATTCAAAATTACAAAGGCAACATATGAAAATGCTCGAAATAATTTTGATTCCTTAAGCTTTGTTGAAAATGCGGCAATTCAAGTTGATATTGCCCATCTAAATAGATGGTTGGTTGACACTCAATATTTTAACGAAACGGTTTTTGATATATTTATTCCGGATGAAATTATGGATTTAAAACCACTTAAATAAAAAAGGAAAACAAAATGCCAAAATCAGCAGTAGAATTAAGACGAGAAAAATTAAGAAATCGACAAAAACAGGCGGTTGAAACAAAGGACCAAAAAGGCCTTGGCCGAAAATCGGTATTGGATTGGAGCCGATTTGTTGGGACAAGGCCACCAGGCTTTACACCAACAGTGGGCAAGGAGTTAAATTTGGTCGATTTTCTTCCATTTGTAATTACACAAGAATGGTATAAAAAGCTCAAAACATTCTCTGGCTTAACAACCAACCTTGAGGTCGGCGATTGGGATTATAAATTAGAATTGCCAGTGCATAAAAATGTGGGGGAAAATAACGATACTTTTCTTTGCCCCAGGTTGGCATTCGGAGAAAGATGCCCACGGTGTGAAGATATGTTTGAAGAATACAGCAAGGCCGAACCAGACGATAAGGTTATAAAGCCATTAAAGCCATCATGGCGTTGCTGGTATAATATTTATGATTATAGCGAAGAAAATAATCCGGATGGCGCTTTTGGTATTTGGGAAGATGCATCGTATTATTGTTTTGAAAAAGAGATTTTAAATGAAGCCGATGGGGGAGAAGAAACGATATTGTTTTCCGATATTGAAATGGGAAAATCAATTGAAATTAAGGGTAAGGAAAAAAAGCTTGAAAAAAATACCTTTACCGAAGCAGGCAATATTGAGTTCAAAGATCGTGATCCATACCCGGAAGACATTGTAAACGACACCGTATCGTTCGATGCCTTGGTTAAAATCTGCACTTATGAGGAATTCCGAGAAGCCCACCTTGGCCTTAACGAAGAAGAGAAAGAAGGTGGTGACAAAGAGGTTGAGCCCGAAAAAGAAAAAGCTACCGGAACCCGTCGTGGTCGGCAAAAGCCGAAAGAGACGGAGCCCGAAGATGTCCCGTCAATACAGGAATGGGAAGAAGGCGATGGTTGCCCAAATGATGAAATGATATTTGGCGATCCGGGTGATAATGACCTGTGTAAAGCTTGCCCAGAAAAAACTTTTGATGCATGTACGGCTATGGCAGATAAACAAGCAATGGCGGAAGAAATGAAAAACGATATGGAAAAGGAGGAGCCAAAGAAGGAAGAGGCCTCGGCCCCAACGGGGCGTAGGCGTAGGCAGACAGGGTAATTAAACCTTATGCCTACTCGTACGCGGGTTGGGTACCACGGACTGAGGATTAGTCATACCGAAACGGAGGTCGCATGTGCTGGTTAGTTGGGGGATTGACTCACCTCGTAGCAGCCGGTTTAAACCATGAATTAACATGGGGGGCATGAATGGTACCTGTAGGCATAATTAAAATAGGGGCAAATTTAACGATGCGTAAGAGAATAAAGCGCCAGGTATAGGGCGGCCGTCTTCTTAAACACATATGAATTGATAACAGATAAGATCACTATTCGTGTTTTAAGTATCCGGGCCTGGCTTGCCCCTTAATTTTAAAAAAGGAAATTGATAATGGTAATGCGGCAGCGAAGAAGTAAATCAGATAAAACAACCGAACCAAAAGGGCATAAAACATTGGCAGAGCAAGTCGAGACATCGGCGGATATGGTTATTGAGCGTCAGGCAGAATATGACGGCAATGTTGATATGATTACCTCTACCGGATCAACATTGCTTGATCTGGAAATCAGTGGTGAAAGGGTTCGTAGTGGTGGGTTGCCAAGTGGCATCATGGTTGAAATTTACAGCAAAAATTCTGTTGGCAAAACTGTTCTCCTTTGTGAGATAGCTGGCAATGTGCAGCGTAAGGGCGGGCAAGTAATGTTTAAAGATCCAGAAGGCAGATTAAATAAACAGTTTGCCGGCCGCTTCGGAGTCAAGCCAGATGAACTGGATTATAGCACACCCGACACTGTTCCAGAGGTTTTTGAACCTGTTCGAAAATGGAAACCTAAAAATCCGGACACTGTAAATGGTATATTCGCTGATTCGTTGGCCGCCTTATCCAGTGAATTAGAAATGGGAGAAAAGGGTGATAAGATGGGAATGCGGCGGGCCAAAGAATTTTCCCAAGAGTGCAGAAAGGTTTGCCGATCCCTCGTTCAAAATAATTTTCTAATGGTTTGTTCAAATCAAATGCGGGCAACAGGAAACTCCTTTGGGCCATCTGAAGATGCAACAGGTGGGAATGCCATTGGGTATTATTCATCTCTAAGAATTAAATTACAAATGAAGGAAAAACTAACCAGGGAAGTTGAGTTCGACACCGGGCGTAAGGATGAAAAAGGAAAGGCGATTACAAATAAAACTGAAAAAAATTATGGCACGGTTGTTGATGCATTTATTGTTAAATCAAGTGTCGCTATGGCATATGGAACGGCCCTCATATATATACTACCTCAATATGGAATTGACGATGTAAGGGCGAACCTTGTTTGGTATAAACGAGAAACAAAAGATACAAAATATTTTGCCGGAGGTAGGGGACTTGAGGAAGCAATTGTTATAATTGAAAGAGAAAACAAACAAACAGAATTGAGAGAAGCTGTAATTGATTTGTGGGAAAAAATTTTCGCATTATCAACCAAAAAAGAGCGAGAAAGAGTACCAAAGGAGAGGTGGTAAAAGATGATAGAAGAAAATGTTAAAGAAGAAAAGAAAATTAAGCCTAAATATGTGTCAAAAAATGGATTCGTTGATATGAGGCCACTGCGTGGCATACATGGGGCAACATTATTAATGCAACGAATAGCAGACAGAAAAGTTGTTATTTGCGGCGGCTATGTTCGGTGGATGTGCTCTTCAAATGATAAAATTGCCCCTCCGTCTGATATTGATGTTTATTCTGCCGATGAAGAAACTTTTGAAGAAATGAAAAAGGTTTTTAGTGATCTGGAGATTAAGTTTGAAAATAATATCTGTGTTTCATATGGCCCTGCTAAAGAATTCCGGGGATATCCACCTATTCAATTAATTAAACCAATAAAGGAAGGGGCAATTGTTGCTGCTGGCACAATGGATGAAATTTTAAGTAATTTTGATTTTACAGTTGTTCGGGCGGGATTGTTTTGGAAGGAAAACCCAAAACTTCCTGAAATATTTACTGCAAGAGAACTACAACTCACAGATATTACACTCATGGCAAAGGTTGACGCTGATTTTAAACATGATGAGGAAGAAAGAATATTAAGAATTAAAAATATTCATTGCCCAATTTCTTCAATGTATCGGTGTGTTAAATATATGAAAAAGGGGTATTGGCTACCAACGGGACAAGCTTTAATGCTTTTCATTGATTGGATGGAAAGGCCGGAAGAATATCGGCAAAAGATTATCGATTATATGCGAACAGCAGAAACAGCGGGATTAACACAAACACAAATTGACCATTTAGAGGCGTTAATGCGGGTAGATTAAAGATGGTAAAAAATAGAAAAATAAAAATGGCTATTGCCTTTTGCCCTTATTGTCAGGGCGATTTGCGATTTATTGAATTTTTAAAAGATGAACACAAAAAATTCATTTGTTC
>Ga0208904_1001625_pt1 | contig 15095 bp, 14 predicted proteins | sample AntAceMetag02UKB_FD_184774 | JGI IMG/M metagenome (GOLD analysis project Ga0208904, IMG submission 184774) | Saline lake microbial communities from Ace Lake, Antarctica - Antarctic Ace Lake Metagenome 02UKB (SPAdes) (version 2) | ecosystem: Environmental > Aquatic > Non-marine Saline and...
TAATAAAAGCCGGGCATTCTGCGACACATAGTCCGTCTTTCTGACATTTGTTTTCATCAATCTGGATCAAACTCATAGGTTACCATTAATTAGGGTTTGGTTGATTTGGGTTATCCCTCAGTCTCCTTTTCTAAATTTTTGCCTTCAGGTACTCCCAGCCCGGTAGAAAGGTATGGTCCATTTTTTCGCGGATTGCCCTGTAGGGATAACCCATGTTATTCTCTCCTCCGGTCTTAAACAGGTTCTCCTTTATGTAGAACAGAAAATGTCCCGGAATGGCGACGGCCACTTCATCGTCACGGGTACCGGATACCGCCTTGTCCCCGGCGCCAGGCAGGATAAATTCCGGGGTGCCGGTCAGAAACGGTTTCAATGCCCCCTTAATGCAGGACTCTCCGAACCCGTTGAAAGATGACGTGAAGGCATGCTCTCCCTGGTAGCTCAAGGCCTGAATGATGTGTGTGGCCTGGCCTGGGTCGCTGTACAGCAGGATAGAGTCGGGCACAAAACATGTGCTGGTGAGAGGCGTTACCAGAAAGCCAATATATTCCATCGCCTTCTTTAGATTCTCTTTGGACGCAAAATCGGCTCCAGCAGCAATCTGACAGCGGATTTCCGAGTCATAGTCCTTGCGCCATTTATTCAGAATCTGACTCTCGATGAACTCCTCCCAGGGCAGTTTCAGCCACCCCTGTCCATAGGAACTGGGCACACAGAAATTGTCCTCTTTAGTCATGGCGCTGGATTCCTTGTTTCTGCGTGCATAGGTGAAGGCCTGGCAAAGGCTCCAGCTTTCCCCTATTTTGGAAGGTCTGATAAAATCATCCGGGATTTCGGATTCGTCTTTGATATATTTAATGGCCACCGGATGGGTTGCCAGCCTCAGATCGTTCCAGATTTCCTTTCCTGTTTTTTGATACGCTTCAATGGTTTTCATAGTTGTTCTCCTTTTGTTTGTAATCCTTTTGCATCCGTCCCATCGAATTGTGTTTTAACGGTTGATAAAATAATATTCTTATCGGTTGGAGCTGTCAATAGCGATTAATTTCTCCAGGGTCAATTCCTTTATGATTGGTGGGCCCCGGACCGTAAACGAGGTTGCCATTATCAGGTGGGGTGAAAGTGCCATTGTCAGGCCGGATTCCCAATCAAGTTAAGGACAGGCTTTGATCCGGCATCCTGGTCGCCTTGGTTGGGTGACTGTTAACAAGATACGTTTTCTTTAGATGACACAGCCTGCTAATCTGGCATCCATTCAGATATGATCCTGGATTCAGATTTTCAATTAGTATAATTCATCTATGTTTTGAGATTACTGAGTTGTTACTCATCGGGTAATAAGCGTGTTTCAATTGAAAAAACCCGAACATTCCATTCTGTTAAGTTGTTTCAAAAAATTAATGTCGCTGAATTTTCTTTGTTGTTATATTTCCGGCATGTTCTAAGGTATTCACATTGCTGAATGGAAAGTTGATCTGCGAACACAGGGCGTTGAAATTGGATTTAACGGTTGACAAAATACATCAAATTGGTTGAAGTTCATTATATAGAAATCGAGCAATTGCTCACTCTTTAAACCATCGATTTTGCTACATCCGTTGAAAAGAACCGTAACCATATCAAAAGGAACTTGATGAGAAACTATATTCTGGGTATTCTGTCCGGTGTGGCTGGGACTGCTTTATATACACTGGCACCGGCTCTGGCCTGGTATTACTGGGTCATGTTTGTTGGTAGCTGTCTGCTGATTGCTTTCAGTTTTGATGTTTTTTTCGGTTCTCTGCAGGAGCACCAAACCAGAGCCGCCTGGATGGGTGTGCTGTTGTTTGGCGGTCCCGGTGTGGTTTTACAGGCGCTGGTTTGGGGAATGGGGGTCTGAAGGTATCCTTCACAGCGTCACGACAGACACTCAATGTAGTTTATACTTCTCTGTGGATTCTGTGGTGAATAATTTTCGTACAAAATATCATAAAAGGAGAATCGGTATGAGTGATCAAGTGTATAAAGACATGATTGATGTCATGACCCAGAGAAGCATGGCGATGGGGGGGGAGCGTTCGGGGGAAAAGATATCCCCGAATTTTATCGAGTGGCCAAGGCGCTGTTTACCCCTGAAGAGGCGGAAATCAATAACGCCATGCCCCCGAATACCTTTTCTGTAGCCCAACTTGCTGAGATCATGGGACGGGGTGCGGAGGAATTGGGAAAGGCGCTGAAACAGATGGCAGACCGGGGACTCTGTAGCAGTTATATGAAAGGCGACCTGCGACTGTTTCGCTCCGCTCCATTTGTTCCCGGTATCTTCGAGTTTGTGTTCATGGCTGGAACCACCACCGATCGGGACAAGGAACTGGCCAAGGTGATCCGGGAATACAAAGCGGCCTGGGAAGCCGAATCCCCCATTGTGATCCCCTATCCCATGCAACGGGTGATTACGGTCGATGAAACCATTGGGAGCGGACACACCATCCACACCTATGATCAGGTTAAAACCTACATTGAAGCCAACGAATATATTGCGGCGGCTACCTGTTACTGTCGGCATGCAGCTGTTCTGCGCGGGGAGGATACCCATGGTATGCCGATGCAGGTTTGCCTCTCTTTTGGTAAGACTGCCCAGTACACGGCGGAAAGTTTGGGGGCCAAAATGCTGACCCACGATGAGGCTTTCAAGATGTTGGAAGAATGCCAGGAGGCCGGGTTGGTTCACATGACCCATAACACCACTGACAATGTTGGCTACCTCTGCAACTGCGATAAGTACCACTGTTACGCCATCAAGATGATATTGCAGCAGCCGCATCCCTCTGCCATGTTCAATTCCGGTTTTGAACCCAGGTTTGATCCGGATAAGTGTACCGCCTGTGAAACCTGCCTGGACCGTTGCCCGGCCATTGCGCTGGTGATGGGGGACCAGGATGTACCGGAGGTGGATCTGAATCTCTGCTTTGGTTGTGCGGTCTGCGCCACCGGCTGCGATGATGACGCGATTACCATGGTGACGAAACAAGAGGGTTACGAACCGCCACCTAAAAATAACGGTGAACTGATGCAGAAGATGATCGCTGCATTTTCGAAATAAGAGAGCTGCAAATAGACAATCTCGAATGACAACCCAAACCAATTAAGGAGTAACCATGGAGTTTCGCGAAGCACCCTAAAGGGATTTCTAACAGAGATTGCCCTCTGCAATTCCCCCAAAATTCACTTTAAACAGCTGCCTGCAGATAAGCCAGGCAGCCTGTTTTCTCAAGCAGGTCGCTCAATTCGGTTTTTGCGCTATTACTAAGGTCTGCGTACGCCTGGCGCAGGGCAGCCAGACATTTAATCTGGTACTTGAAAACCCCCTGGGTGTAAGACATCCCACCCGCCTCAAATGAGAACTCTTTTTCCCCGGCCTCAGCTGCAACGGCATTAGCCAGCAGGAAGGGGAAATAGAACTCGCCGGCGATCTGCAGCAGCTTTTCAATGATATCGGGTAGGGGTTCACTGTCCGGACGCCATTCCCCTTCGAAACCGGAAAGGTCGTGCATATGCAGGATCCAGCGGAAAGTGTAGGGCGCCCGCTGTCGAGCATGATCAATGCCTACCCCACCATCTTTCCAGACATGGGGAATACGCCGATACCGCATGACCGCTCGCATTTTCATGGAGTACGGGGATCCGATATGTCCATGGATGGTGTAAAGATTGTTGTTATCCTGCATCTGTTCTCTATTTGAATAGGCTGATAATCGTGAAAACGCTTTGGTGTTGTGTCGTTGAATATATCTGCCCTCCCGGGCTGTCCTGGCATACTTAGGAGACAGCTTCCGGGAAGTCATTGGGGGTATGTTATGACAGGAGTCCTTCCAGGCGGTTTTTGATGATGGCCTCGGCTTCGGACATGATACGATCCACCAGTTCCTGGCAGGTTGGAATGTCATGGATCAGGCCGGCCACCATACCGCAGGACCAGGCGCCATCGTTCGTTGCCCCTTCCGTCATTACCTTGGGATAGACCCCGGCTACCTCTTCGATGATGTCCTCAAATTTGATATCACTTCCAAGCTTCTTCTCTTTTTCCAGAAGTCGTTCCACGGCCGGATTCATCAAAACCCTTTCTGTATTCCTCAGCGGTCGCATCACCAGGCGTGTGTCGAGCTCGCTGGCAGCAACAATCGCCTGTTTGACATTCTCATGCACCGGTGCTTCTTTGGTTGCAATAAAACGCGTTCCCATGTTTATACCTTCCGCCCCCAGGGCCAGAGCGGCCACCAGGCTGCGGGCATCTGCCATGCCACCGGATGCAACAAAGGGGATCTCAAGCTCTTCTGCAGCGCGAGGCAGCAGGATCATGTTTGGAATGTCATCTTCACCCGGGTGACCACCGCACTCAAATCCATCTACTGATACAGCATCACAGCCAATCTTTTGCGCTTTCAGGGAGTGCCGAACCGAGGTGCACTTGTGGATCACTTTAACCCCTGCTTCCTGTAGTTTCGGCAGGTGCTCCTGAGGATTGCGCCCGGCCGTCTCCACTACCTTGACCCCCCCGTTGATAATGGCATCGATAAACCCCGGATAGTCCGGTGCATTAATGATCGGCAGGAAAGTGATATTGACCCCAAAGGGCTTATCGGTCATCTTATGGCAACGAGCGATCTCTTTTGCCAGATCCTCCGGTGTTTTCAATGTCAGGCCGGTGATGATACCGAGACCCCCAGCGTTGGAAACCGCTGCAGCCATTTCAGCAAATCCGACATAGTGCATACCCCCCTGAATAATGGGATGTTTGATGTCAAAAAGTTCGGTGATGCGTGTTTTCATCTTCTCTCCTCTTAGTCATTGCCACGCGGTAGAACCGCAGGCATGTTTATCAATTACGGGGAAATGAAATGCCCACATATAGCAGAAAAACCGCTTTCCGTTAGCTTTAGTTTACGCCACTACGATAAATAATCCATCATAAACGTCTTCCCTGGCTGGAATCAACCCCGCAGCTTGGGCTTTCCAAGTCCCACCACTCTTCCAGTTTTTTTCCATCTTCAATCAGGTCGTACCCGAAAAGATCGTCCATCTTTGTCAGCAATTTGGCCAGAAACGGCAGCTTGGCACCCATGATATGGGCCAACTCATGTAGTGCCGTTTTATCCTGCTTGCTCCACGGACAAACTGCCATACACGTATTACAGTACATATCCTGCCCGTACTGGAATGTCATGCAGCTTTTATTGTCTCCATAATACGCCTTTTTTCCGGATGCCTGCCACTCGTTGAACGGCTCCCAATAAGGTTCATCTTCAGTGCTCAAGGCCCCAGCCGGGCAAGAGGTCGCACATTTTTTACACCCGATGCAAAACCTCTGCAGGCCGAAATCGATGGGCTTATCAATGGCCAGTGGCAGATCGGTGATAACCGTCCCCAAGCGGACATTACCCCCAAAAATCGGATTGATCAGGCGGTTCATCCGCCCCAGCTCTCCGAGGCCTGAGGAGACAGCATGCGGAATCACGGGCATAAACGGCATCCCGTCTATAGCGCTATATCCCAGGCCGCATCTTCGCCTGTGTTCTTCTGTGAATGCATATCGGTTTTCTGATTCAAAAAAAGATGGCTTCGTTCAAACGCACTTAAAACATTTTACTGATGTCTAAAAGTCATGATTCCGTTTTGTAGCATCCTTGTCAAGCTGGTATTCATACTCTACATTTGATAGCCATCTTGACATAACGCAGCGAACCGTTTATTCATTATTTATTGGGTAAATTTAACTTATGTCAAATGTTCAGCAAATAATTTGAACGGAGAAACAACCATGAAGATTCTGATTATATATTTCAGCCAAACCGGAAACACCGAAAAAATTGCCCGGGCGATCGAAGAAGTCGCTGCTGAGGGGAACGAGACAGAAATAAAAAAAATGGAAGAGGTTGAATCTAGTGCAGTCAGTGGTTATGACCTGATCTTTATCGGCTCCCCACTGCATGCAGCCAATTTAGCTGCTCAGGTGAAGACATTTCTGGGTGATCTTCAATCTGGTGCCAGCAAACAGCTGGCCGGGTTCATTACCCATTCAGCAGCCGCCTATTCAGACCAGGACATGGGTGGGTTTACGGAACCGATCATAAACGCCTGCAAGGATAAAGGAATTGAATACAAGGGCTGCTTCGATTGTCAGGGATTTTTGACAGAAGCCATCCATGATATGGTAAAAAAGAGCCAGAACGCAACTGATGAGCAGTGGGCTGAAGTCGTCAGACAGATGACCGGCCATCCCAATGCAGGAGACGAAGCCAAAGCCAAAGAATTTGCCAAAGAAGTGTTGTCGTAAGTGAAAAAGACGGGGTCAGGCTTTGAAATACGGGATCAGGTTTTTTATAGAGGTGAGACCTCTTCACCTCACAGACTGAAAAGTTTGGATATTTAATCGTTGCAGCACGATTGCTGTTTCTCTGAAACAGTGGCTTTTTCAATCATAAAAATGAGTTTATAAAATGAAAAAAACGGTTTATATACTATTGGTATCAGTCATGATTTTCGCATTGGCATCCTGTGAAAAAATCATGGAATCGGCAGTTAAAAAACAAATGAGTGGGACCCGTACTGAGATGCTGACGGATGGCAAGCTGCATGTCGTGCTGGTGGGATCCGGCGGTCCCATGCCCAACACGGAGCGACATTCGGCCAGCACGGCGGTGATCGCTGGCGGCGAATTTATCCTGGTCGACACAGGCCCAGGTGCTGCTCGTAATGCCAATTTGCAGAAACTGCCTTTTGGAGACCTGAGTGCTGTTTTCCTGACCCATTTTCATTCAGACCATATTGCGGATCTGGGAGAGGTCAACATGTTCTCCTGGGTTCAGGGGAACCGAAAACAACGGTTGGCGGTATTTGGGCCCGAAGGCGTGGAGAAGGTGGTCCGAGGATACGCCCTGGCCTATGAGCAGGACTCTATCTACCGCACCGTCCATCATGGCGAGGCCGTAGCGCCTGCATCAGGGTCAGAACTACTCGCCAAGACTATCACCATCGAAGATCCCGACAAGGCCCAGCTGTTTTTCGACCGGAACGGCCTCAAAGCCTACGCTTTTCTGGTAGACCATTTCCCCGCCAAGCCCGCGGTGGGTTATCGTTTTGAATACAAGGGCAAGGTGGTGGTGATTTCAGGAGATACCAAGAAAACGCCAACCCTGGCCAGCCATGTGAAAGGGGCCGATCTCTTTATCTGCGATGCGCTGGATGCGAAAACCGTTAACTTTGTGGCCAAAATCGCGACGGAGCTCAACCGGTCCACCATCGCCAAGATCTTTACCGACATCCCTGACTATCACCTGACTCCGATCCAGGCAGCTGAGATAGCCCAGGAAGCCGGGGTTGAAAAGCTGGTTTTTCACCACATCGTGCCCCCCGTCACCAATTTCATCCTGGAACGCAGATACATGGAAGGGGTGAGAGACGCCTTTGATGGAGAGATCGAACTCGGTGAAGATGGAATGACCTTTGATCTCGAACCAAAATAGTAGCACCTTAAAAAAACTGACCGCTTGTTCGCCGCTGAAAGTGCAAAACAGGCTGCCTTTCCAAGGCCAGGGATTGCAATTGGCCTTATTTCCGCAAGCAGGTGGTGCGACCGCCGTAAAGGTAAAGTATCCCGCATGAGTCACACAAATTGTCCATCTGGTAACCATTTGCCCAAACCTGGGTTCAAAGAAGCACATGTTGAAAACAGTTGACCGCAGGGAGCTGTTTACACCTTATAATCAAGGGAGAAGGTGATATTCAACCATCCATTTTTCCATTTTAGGCCCAGGGAAGTCCCGGGGCAGGTAGCCAGGTTCAATCATACCTGGGGGCTCGGTGGTGCAGCCCTTGTCTTAATACTCCTGCTCTTCACCACGGGAATTTTGTTGCGATTTGGATATGATCCCTTTCCCGGCAGCGCTTATGACTCCATTGTTGCCTTACAGAAACAGTTGATCTTTGGACAACTGATCCGGAATATACATCACTGGAGCGCCAATTTTCTGGTGGCTGTGGTTTTTCTGCACATGTTGCGTGTGTTCTTTTCAGGTGGTTTTTATCCTCCCCGTCAGTTGAACTGGCTGTTCGGACTGTGGCTGTTTATCAGCTGCCTGGCTTCCAATTTTACCGGATATCTTCTGCCTTGGGATCAACTGTCATATTGGGCCGTGACGATTTGTACTGGTATGCTCGAGTATATCCCATATGCGGGAACAACCCTGCAGAAGGTGGTGCAGGGCGGAGATCACATCGGGGGCTCTACCCTGCGAATTTTCTATACAGTTCACACCGCAATCCTGCCGGTAATGCTGATCCTGCTCTCCAGTCTTCATTTCTGGTACATTCGGAAGGCAGGCGGGGTTGTTGCTCCCCGTCATCCCGACAACGATTCCGACTTAACTGAACAGTCAATCTCCAGCGGCACCGATCTGTTACTAAAGGAGTTGACCACTTCCCTGGTCGTCGTAGCATTTATATTGTTGTTTTCAGCCCTGTTTGATGCCCCACTTGGAGATAAGGCAAATCCAGCGCTGAGCCCCAATCCAGCCAAAGCGCCCTGGTATTTCGCCGGAATGCAGGAACTGCTGCTGCTGTTTCATCCGGTGGTTTCCATTCTGATTGTGCCGATAATCGTCTGCGGCGCTATGGCGAGTCTGCCGTACTTGAAAACCGGATCGGACTTGTCCGGCATCTGGTTTCGGTCACAAAAGGGCCGCAGGCTGACAGTGGTCTCCCTGCTGCTGGCATTGGTGGCAACACCTGCCGGTATACTGATTCTGGAACTGTCCGCGCTGTCACAAACCGCTGCAGGAGGTGTTGTCATTCCGGCCCTACTCGGATTCATCGGTTTTGTCGGGTATTATGTCATATTGAGAAAGTGGGGCACGGCTGACAAAGAGGAGGCCATTCAGACCATGAAATCAGAAAAACAACCACCCATTCACAACACCGAAAAGGAACCTTCCCGGAGATCATTTTTAACCCTTATTTGGGACGGACTGGGGTTTGTAGCCCTGGGTGAACTTTTGTGGGTTGGGGTCTCCTTTTTTAAACCTCGAAAATCTCAGACCGAACACACGTCCAGGGCGGTTATCGAAGTTGGGGCTGTCGAAGATTTTGCTCCCGGTTCTGTTACGGCCAACCGAAACGGCGGATTTTATCTTTCCAGGTTGGAGAATGGCGGTTTTCTGGCAATGTCATCCCGCTGCACTCACCTTGGTTGCGCGATCATCTGAATCCCGATGAAAAAATCGACTCAACTGACTGGCTGCACTGGACCCAACAGAGCCACAACTGGAACGGCATGTGCGCCGAATGTCACTCCACCCGCCTCAAAAAACAGTTTGACCCCGAATCTGACAGCTATCACACCACCTGGTCGGAAATCGATGTCAGCTGCGAAACCTGCCATGGACCGGGATCCCTGCACAATAAGTGGGCCGAACTCCCTGATCTGGCGCGTTCCGAGCTCGATAACTACGGCCTGGTTGTCAAGACCTCGGATCTGAACCCTGAACAGCAGATTGCCGTCTGTGCCCGCTGCCACTCGCGACGGCTCCAGTTGAAAGATTTCGACCACTCGGAAAAGCAGTTGATGGACAGCATCATTCCGGAACTGCTGTCAGAAGGGCTCTACCACCCGGACGGCCAGATTCTGGATGAGGTTTATGTCTATGGCTCCTTTGTGCAGAGCAAAATGTACCATAACAGCGTGAAGTGCGGTGACTGTCATGATGTTCACAGCGGGAAACGACTCCTCCAGGATAATGACCTCTGCCTGCAATGCCACAAGACTGAGGTGTATGATTCAAAAACCCACCATTTTCACCGGACGAAAGAGGAGGGGGGTAAACCGCTGACTGACAAGTCCGGACAGGTTGTATCCGCTGTCGGGGACGGGGCCAGTTGCGTGAATTGCCACATGCCGGGACAGACTTACATAGGTGTCGACCTGCGACCCGACCACAGCCTGCGGATTCCGCGACCGGACCTCAGCATCAAGTTGGGAACCCCCAACGCCTGTAACCAGTGTCATATGAATGAGACCCTGAAGTGGTCAGATGACCATTTCAGCAGATGGTACGGCCTCAGCCGCAAGGCTCATTACGGCTCCATCCTGGCTGCCGGTCGCCAACGGAAACCAACAGCCGAAAAAGACCTGATCAGGCTGGCTGGAGATGCGTTGTACCCGGATATTGTCCGTGCCACTGCCTTGCAACTGCTGGGGGCCTACCCAAGTGAAGCAAGCCGGCAGGCCTTTGATCGTGCCCTGAACGACAAACAGGCCCTGATTCGTTACGCTGCTGTCCACTATACCAGCCGTCACGACCCACAGCAACGGAAAAAACAGTTGGTTCCGCTGCTGAACGATCCGGTCCGGTCCGGGCCGTGCGCATGGAGTGTGCCATGAGCCTGGTAACGGTTCCCCACAATCAATTGAGTGGTATTGAGCAAAAAGCCTTTGACCAGGCCCTGGCTTTTATCTCCCTTGTGATAGAGGACTATGGAGACGAGTGGATGTGGCGACCAGCCATGCGGTGGCGGTGGGTACCACAGGCATCACGCTGGGCACTGGGTTGGCGCGTTGCCAAAAGCAATATGCCGGAGGCCCCATCCCGTCTGCTAGGATGGATCCCTGGACGGAGGTAGCTGAAGGAGTGGCTCTGGATCGCGGAACAGCTGCACCATTTAAACAATCATTAAAAATCAAACTGCTGGGTCAGCCCAGAAACTAGTGCTGTGTCATGCATGAAACGGCTTAATCAAGGTTATTTTCCAGGGGAAAGTATGCGCCAGTGGTATTACGGCCATGGGTAGCGGTCACAGTGTTTTTGGGAACACCATGATCCTGGCGGCCTTTCCGGAATTTTACGCGATTTTAGCGCTGGTGGCTGTCATTCTAATGCAGGGCTTAATGCAATAAGGCAGTGGGGGTCTGAATACCCCCACTGCCTGAGTCGAGGGGATTATAATCCCCTTGGCGGGGCGAATACGGGATAGTTGCTAAAATATCTGCCTGGATGGCTTCTCGTAATTGGATATATAGAACATCGTAGCAGCTGGTATGAGTTTGCTCTTTAGCTTATCAAGGTTTGCTCTTTCTATTTGGTAGACCCTGATAAACACATTTCGGAACCCATCTGGAACTTCATCGTAAAATATCAGAATACTGGCGATACGTCCGCCCAGCGATCGAATAATATCAGTAATGACCTTGATGGATCCCGCACTGTTTTCCACCTGAAACCCAAAATCAAATTCCCGGTTCGTTCTTCCGGCTAATGAGATTAATGCCTGACATATATCTGTCTTTGTAATAATTCCGGCAACATCTCCATTTTCATCCATCACCGGCGCACCGGAAATGTTATTTCTACTTGAGATAACCAATATTTCCGGTTATGGTGTTTAGTTGCTTTCAAACGATAAAGAACTATTTATGTCTTACGCGGATTTTCCCTGGTTTAAGGATATTCCGGTTAGGAAAATATTAAATGTTGAAGAACCATCTCCAGGTCATTTTTTCTGGCCAGATTTAGATGTCGATTTAAGTATCGAACATCCAGATAGATTTCCAACATAATACCAATAGAATACGTTTCTGGCACCAAAAGAAACAGACTAAGTTCAAAGGTGTCAAATCTCCGGAACCTCCACCATTTATCCCCAATACCTTCCATATCATATGCATCAATTGTTGTAGCTCCATCAAATAATTGGTATTTAATTGTTTGTTAAGTCTTTTGTCTGAAGATTCGTGTGTCCCGTAAATTCCTTTTTGTTACTTTTATATCGCTACAGAATGGGCTTTACAGGGCTGGAACGTGGGCTGACAATTTAAACAGAGACAATAACATAATACCTAAGGGGACATCCTAGTACATCGTATAGTTTAAAGTTTCGGATATAACCGTTTCAACTTGATTCGTGCATCGGCCGTGCGAAACTGCCAGTCGACTTTTGATTGGCGGTTGTTTCGATCGTTATTCCATGCTGCAACTGAGGTACGCATTTTCATGATGCAATCAATTCGTCCAGCAAGACATTGCCTCTTTAAAACACCGAGCTCAATTTTCGCTATGTTCAACCAACTTCCATGCTTGGGAGTATAATGAATTTCAAGGCGATCAGCCAAACACCTTGCTTTTTCCGGCGGAAAAGCTTCATATAGCGAAGCTATGTTGTGGGTGTTAAGATTATCCATGACCAACACCACCTTCTCCGCATCCGCATAGCGTTCTTCAAGCATCTCCTCTATAAAGTGAGCCCAATTGATCCGTGTACAACGCTCGGTAATTTTTACCTTGCGCCGTCCCCCGAGAGACTCCACTTCAATAAATATACTCGCAACCCCTTTACGAACGTATTCGTCATCTACCAGAGCCGGATGACCGGGAGCAGCAGGGATAGGTTCATGCACTTCGCCGATCAACTGTATGCTCGATTCGTCCATACATACAAGCGGAAATCTTCGATTATATGGACGAGCGTAAACTTCGAGAATATCTTCCATTGCCGCTACGAAAGCGACGTTTTTGTCCGGCGGGATTTTCCAGTACCGGCTGAGATGAGGCTTAAGTTCATTTTTTTTAAAGTGTTGCAGACCGTCATCGGCGAAACACTCGGTACGATCTTCAGTTCAACTATTTTTTCAGCTAACAGTCGTACCGTCCATCGGTTTCGACCGTCCGGAGCCTCTGAACAAGCCAGAGCAAGTAAATTTGATGCATCTCCACTTAAACGCAAAAACCAAATTCCTACCATCCTCTACGGAAAAAGCAATTTTAACCATAAAAATAGATTTCAATCTTTTGCTCAAGATCAATAATCCCGAGGGTACGTTTTTCTACTAATCCGCGACTCTGTTATAAAAGGTAAGTTAATTATCATATCTCAACGATATTTGGTGAAAAGACAATCTCGTCAAGACATAGGGTCGCAACTTATCGAATAGAGAACCCGAATTCAGACTTTATTAATTTTGTTTTCCGTATTTTCTTCAATTCTGGTTTGGAAAACCGGATATTATATTAAAAAAGGAGTTATATCATGATAAGATCGTTTCAATTAGGTCTTCGAGGCAAAATCCTGATACCTACTTTGACCGTTGTAGGTATCTCCATGTGTATTGCCATTTTGAGTTCATATATCAGCTCTAAAAGAGCTCTTGAAACGTCAATCACCGATCAGATAGTGCAGGTCTGCAAGTCGACCTCTGATCATCTCGAATCCTGGGTTAGCCGCACCCAAAGAGATATGATCACCCTCAGTCATCAGAAAGCAATCAGATCTCTTCTGATAACGACTAAAGACAGGGAAGCTGTGCGGAGCGAGACTAATACCCATTTGAAAAATATCATGGATGAATTCAGTTTTTATGAGATGCTGCTCATGGTCGATGCCAGTGGCAATGTAATCGCCAGTGCCCAACCATCCGTAATCGGGAAATTCAATGTCAGGGACAGGGAGTATTTCCAAAAGTCTATCAAGGGCAAACCTTTTATTTCAGACATTCTGAAGAGCAAATTATCCGGAAATCCGGTGTTTGTTATCTCGGCCCCCGTTTCTGATAAACAAGGTGTGGCCGGTATCCTGATGGGTGTGGTCGATCTAAATTACTTCAGCAAGAAATTTATGCGCGAGATCAATATTGCCGGTGGTTATGCTTATATCTATAATCAAAAAGGGATCATCGTCAGCCATCCGAGTAAGAAATTGGTTTTGGAATTGGATATGAACACGCTTGATTTCGGAAAAGAGATGATCCGTATGAAAGAGGGGATCCTGACCTACACCTGGGAAGAAGTTGAAAAGCTTGTTGCTTTCCGCTCTCTTAAAGCGGCCAACTGGACACTCGCCATTACTGCGAACAACGATAACGCATTTGCAGCCGTAAAGGATATGTTATGGCTTAACTTGGCGATTCTGATCGTGAGCATCCTGTTGATATCGTTGATTTTAATCATTATGGTGAGCCGAATTCTTCTACCAGTTGCTGTTATTGAGAAAGGGATTCGAGGGGTTATTAAAGGGGATATGAGCCGTCGAATCGAAGTAAAGTCCAAAGATGAGATGGGAAAAATTGCCGCTGTCATCAACCATCTGTTGGACTCTTTCCAGACAGCCATCGGTAATGTGGTGGTGGTTATGAATGGTGTTGCACATGGAGATCTTACCCAAAAGGTCGAAGGCGACTACGAGGGAGAAATCAAAAACCTGCAGAATGGCATAGATCAATCGCTCTCCCTGTTGAGCAAAACCATTATCCAGGTTGGATCAGTCACGGATCAGGTCAATACAGGAGCCGATCAAATATCCAGTGCATCGCAGTCGCTAGCCAGCGGAACAACGGAACAGGCCGCCAGTTTGGAGGAAATCAGCTCTTCAATGTCTGAAGTTGAAAGCCGGTCACATGCAAATAATGACAGCGCCACTCAAGCCGCCCAGCTCACAACTCAGACCATGGAGATTGCCAATCGGGGTAATGATCAGATGAGGGAGATGCTTTCCTCCATGGACATTATCAATAGTTCCAGCTCAGAAATTTCGAAGATCATTAAAGTGATCGATGAAATCGCGTTTCAGACCAACCTGCTGGCCCTGAATGCTGCGGTGGAAGCAGCACGCGCAGGGAAGTACGGAAAAGGTTTTGCTGTGGTTGCTGAAGAGGTTCGGAACCTGGCCGCCAGAAGCGCTGAAGCTGCCAAAAATACGACTGAACTGATTGAAAATTCGATCAAAGAAGTCGACTCCGGTGTCAGCAAAGCAGGGAAAACATCCGACATACTGACTGAGATAAGTGATAGTATCACGAAAGCAAACGATCTGGTCGGTGAAATAGCAGCTTCTTCTCAAGAACAAAGCAATTCCACTAGTGAAATAAACAAATCCCTGGTCCAGGTCAACCAAATTGTTCAACAGAACGCTTCCATATCGGAAGAGACCGCTTCTGCTTCTGAGGAGTTAAGTGGACAGGCAATGGAACTGCAGGGACTGATGGGTCGTTTTAAACTGAATCAAACAGCAACCACCACAAGCATGCAACAACCAGCTCCCATTCAACAAGAAATTCCTGCTCAAAAGGCAGGCGG
>Ga0208904_1001628_pt1 | contig 15090 bp, 26 predicted proteins | sample AntAceMetag02UKB_FD_184774 | JGI IMG/M metagenome (GOLD analysis project Ga0208904, IMG submission 184774) | Saline lake microbial communities from Ace Lake, Antarctica - Antarctic Ace Lake Metagenome 02UKB (SPAdes) (version 2) | ecosystem: Environmental > Aquatic > Non-marine Saline and...
GTTTTTTTTATGCTTATTTATGTTTTGAAAAAAAATATTCTTTTTTCCTCGATTAATTGCATTCTCTAAATTTTTCATTGGTTTCAAAATTCTCTCCTAAAATAAAGAGACGATCTCCATAGATCGCCTCTTTTAATTATTGCTTATATGATTTTAGCTCATTAAAAAATGACTTTTACTCACCACTTAATTATAGTAACTATTTTCTCTCTTGTTTGTGTTTTTCCAAACATGCTTTGCACAATGTTAGCATCCAACCTTTAACTGTTTGATGTTTTGCTGGTTTTCCACAATTCTCACAAATATTAAAGGAATCATTTTCTGCTTCATTTATTAAATCAAAAACCTTATCATTACCATAAGATGTATAAAATCTTAAACCTGCAAATTTCTCTTTTATTTGTGTCACATAGAATTTTTTTGCCAATTTTCCATCTTTGCTTAATTCTTTTTCTATTTTTCCACACAAACCATCCAATAGTTTATACCACCCATCTCCACATTCTATACCAAATAAAACATAAGAATAAGGAGCCTTTATCTTTCTTTTTAAAAATTTGTATTTATTTTTTAGTTTATCTTCTAATTTTTTATTCATTTGGTTTTGTGTATACTGCATAGGCCATTGCTATTTGATTATCAGGATATATTTGAGTTCCATATACTGGAGTTAATTGTACTCCATAAAGCACTACTGTTCCTTGCTGTGGAGTTTTTGGTTTTTTATTATCCTCTTTATCCCATTCTTTCTCCCGATCTTTAAACTTCTCTATTTCTAGCGTTACTTCTTCTTCTGTTTCTTCATAAGGGGCTTTACATATATCCTTACAGCATGTAAAATTGTGAAATCTATAGTCTTGGAACCCATTTATCCAAATATCTTCTAATGAGGTTTTTGTTATATTCCCTTGAACTACATCTTGTAGATTTGCAACCCATGACCTCATTGAAAGGCAAGGGACTACATCTCCATTAGATAAAATACCGCAAGACATGTTTCCTGCCCCACATAGGCCACAATTTAAATTATCAGCCAAAATTAGCTTTATTCCTTCTTTTCTAGATTTTTTAATTTTTTCAAATAGAAATTTCTTTGCTGATTCATTTTCATAAATTGCTGATTTTGAATTTATTTCCATTGTGTATTGAATTTGCCAAGATAATTTTAATTCTTTTACTACAGCCTCTATTTTATCATAATCCCAAACATTAAAGATATTAAAGTTTGTAATTAGTACATGCTTTGAATTTGTTAATTGAATAAATTGTAGAGCATCCAATTCTTCTTCATTATTTACAGAAATCCCTACAATATCATACAATTCTATAATATCTTCCATTTGTTTAAGGAACAAATCATTGTGTACATTTTTTGCTAAACTTTTAGGATTCATAATTAGTTTAACTACATTGTCTTTATCTTTTAACAATCTAACTATATATCCATGAGTTTGAGAAGTAACCAATAAAGGGTCCCCTCCTGAAATGTTTATTTCTCCATCTTTTAAATACTCTCCAATTTTGTTTGTTATTCTCCTTATTAAATTTTCATCAATTTGTTCATCCCAACCTTGTTTTGAACCACAATAGGTGCAATGATTATTGCACCTTCCTGTTATCTCCCAAATTATTTCGCGTAATTTATTTTGTGGTTTCATTATTTTTCCTAGACGGTGATAATAAAGAGAAAATAATTGATAACCAAAAAGCATTCCAATAAGTTATTATTGGTAACCCTATTTGAATCATTTGCCAATTCCAAATCCACATTACCAATGCTGGTATTAGAAACAAATTTAATAATCCTACCATTATCAATTTTATATTTTTTTCCACTTTATTCTCCTTTTTTCGCATTTTTTTCAAACTTTCTCCTAAAGTAATCATTATGTTCTCCTGTTTTTATTTATTCTTCCTTTTTAGTAACACATTGCCATCCTAGTACTTTAACAAGTTCTATATTATCCGCACCTTCAATAGGCAGAATTTCTTTGATTTTTTGAATTATTGCTCATGATTGAAACTCCTTATATTTTAGACCCTTTTTATATTTATCTTTCAACCACAGCAAGGGTTTTACCCATTGATTAAAATTTTCACATTTTTCCATTTGCATTATTTTACAAGGACCGCCATCTGTGCGTAAACATGCTTGCGGTCTATTATTATAATTTTCATAATACTCACAACATTCATCTTTAACCAATTGTTTATAAACCCTATATTTTCTTAATTCCTTAGATGTCATTGATTTACTTTTTGCTAACTCTTCAAAGGCCTTATTACTGAGTCTTCCTCTTTTTTTCTCTACCATCTTACTTTTCCCTCCTTGAAAGATTTTTTAATCCCTTTCTTAAATTCTTTCAATTCCCTTGGACTATATTCTACTTCAAAAGTATCTCTATTTAATTTTCCTTTTCTACTAAATGGCTGAAAATATATTTTTGTCTCTCCAAATAATTTACTCATCTTCTTTGTTTTTTCTTCAAATTCAATAATCCCGGGATGCATTGTAGCCCTAAATTCCCCATCTTTGTCTTTTATAAATTTTTTAGTCAACTCTATACTTTCCATATATTTATCTCTACCTATTTGACTTATTTTTACATCCATTGCTATATAATCAAGTAACTTATAATGTATCAATCTTTTTAATATTGTAGGATTTGTACCATTTGTATCTAATTTAATTTTTAAATACGGTATTTCTTTCCTTAGCCTTACTAAGAACTTTTCTAAATCTTTTTGTATTGTTGGCTCACCGCCACAAATAGTAATTGCATCAACCCATATTTGATATTTATTTTTTTCTAATATATGATTTATTACTATTTTTTCTGAAATCTTCTTTTTAAATTTTTTCTTAGGAATCATGTCAGGATTAAAGCACCACCAACAATTTAAATTACACCCTTGTGTCCAAACGATTACGCTCATTTTTCCAGGATAATCTTGTAAACTTAATTCTTGAAACCCTGCAAACTTCATTTTTCCCCCTCTCAAAATTATTTATTTATACTTTATTATAGTCATTTACATAGCTTATATTATTTTTTAATTTTACTTTGAATACTTTATCAGCAACATCTATTAAAAATTTATCATGAGTTACAATTATTAATTGTAAATTCAACTTCTTGCTTAATGTTTGTATTATTTCACCTGCTAAGGGTTTTAAATCTTCTGATAAAAATTTAAGTGGTTCATCCATAATAATTAAATTATCTGTTTTTCCTAAACTCCATGCACTCATTCTTAGAGCTAAAGACACAATATCAATTAATCCACCGCCAGAGCTATTCATTGGATCTATTTTTTTACCATCTTTTTCCAAATAAATATCACAATTAGTTCTATTATTTTTTATAATAAAATCAATTTTAAACTCATACATATCTGGAAATACCGCATCTATCGCAGTTTGAACAATATCAGAAATATGCCAACGTAAAGATTCTTGCATCTCAGTAGCTGTTTCTTGTAAAATTACAGCAGCTAAGTCTATATTTTTTTCTAATTCATCTAAAGACTTTAGTTTTGCTAACTCTATAGATAAATTATTCTTAATATTATCTCTTTGTCCTATAGCTTGATTATATTTATCTTTAATTTCTGATAATATCATTTTATTCTTCTATTATTTCATTTGCTTTTTTAATTAATTCATCATATTTTTCTTGATCTTCTTTTAGTTGAGTTTCAAGTTTTGTAATCTCTTCTTTTACTTCCGGTATCGTTAAACCATATTCCTCTTTTATTTGTTTTTCAATTTGCTCAATAACACCCTCTGCTTTAGCCTTTTTCGCCTTTGCTTCTTCTACTTTTTCTTTTAATTCACTTAGTTCCATTTTACTCTCCTTTAATATTTACTCTTTTATTACTACCTATCCAACTAAAAGTTTGTTTACCGAGCCAATCATTTACAACATCTTCTACTTCTTGAGCTCCAGCATAATCAGAAGATTCTGCATCTTCAGGAAGAACATCATCTATAACATCATATAAATTAAAAGGTCTTGGCTTATTTTTTTCGCAAAGAACTAAATGTAAATCGCTAACCTTTATTTCGTTATCATTGCAATAATCATAAATTTCATCTTCATAAGAGAAATAGGTATCGTCACCATAAATACATAGGATAGTTTCTCCGTCCCACTCAACTTCTTCTAGTTCATAGTATCTTTCAGAATCTTTTATAGCAGAACACGCTGGACATAATGTATAACAAGTATTTCCTACAGGTTTTCCACATATATCACATTTTTTATCGATAGCTAGAGAATAAACAGCCGTTGATTTCTCACTATAACCTCTATTGTCTTTCCCAATCCACAACTCTCTAGATACTTTCTTTACTTCAATTCCTTCAGGCAATATGTATTTACTTTCATCCATTATATTTCCTCCTTTATTTTATCTAATACTTCAATTACGCCATCTGAAGCTTTCTTCGATTTCTTATCTACATTTTCCCAAAAATCCATTGACACATTTTCTCTACTTTCTTTTATTTGTTCGGCAAAAGCATCAATTCTATTATCTCTCTCTTTTTGTTCTACAAGATATGCATCAGTAATCATGCTTTCATCATCTACAACATCAATCCATTCTATTAAATCACTGCCAGTATCAATATAAGCTATTTTTGGTTGATAGTCTTTCATATCTGCTGTTTGTCTAAGCATACAACCAGGATTTAAAATATATCTATTATTTATTTCTTTAACAAAGAAGCGATGATAATCTCCTAAAAATATCCATTTGTGATCAGGATTTTCATCAGCTATTTCTTTTGCTGTTTTTCCGGTTCCATATTGTGGAGGTACTTTGTCAGGGAAAACCAAGGTATGCATTGATTTATATTCATCTGTATCTTCTAAGATATTAACTCCTCTGCAGTTTAATAATACACCAATTGATGTATCATTTATATCATAATACTTTGTATCATGGTTTCCAGCCAATACATAGAAAATACCTTTAAACATTGTTTGTTCAATTACTTCATTTATTAAATTAACTATTCTTTCAGGTTGTTTTGGAGTGTGAAATAAATCACCAATACAAAATATATCACAATTTTTTAAAACAGCGGTTGCAAATATTTGCATAAGTGCTTTTCTTTGAGTTTCGATCCAATCTTCATCTAAACGACATCTAGGAGTATCATATCTTAAGTGTAAGTCTGCACATATAATTGCTGTTGTCATTATAGCTTTACTCCATTTAAGTCTTGACCACAAGTTGGACATACATCAGGCATTTCATTTTTTAATTTAACCAATTTTTCTTCATACATTTGTATATCTAATTTTGCATCATTAAAATCATGCTTAAATAACTTTAAACTAGTTAGTTTGTTTTTATTATCCTTTACTTGTTTTTCAATATCAATAATTTCATTTATATTTATTTCATTAATCTTATTATCCTGAAATTGTTTCGCTTCATTGTATTCAATAATCAATTTTTTTAAATTTTCAGCCTTTGAATTGTCTAGGCTTATATTACTTGCTTCTATAACATATTTTTCTACAATATCATATTTTTCTGTTTTTTCAAAAATTTCTTTATTTTCTATATAATCTACATAATCACTTTTTAATTTTTCTTTTCTAAGCACTATAACGTTCATATGCTCTTTTATTTTTTCTAAATCATCTATTATATTTTCTGCTTTAATAATTTCTTCAACACTAATTATTGCTTCTTTTTGTTCTCTATATTTCTTTCCTAGTTCTTTAATTATTTCTACTTTGTTGGAAATTTTAAGTTTGCCATCTTCAATTAATTCAAGTTCATTTATTATTTTTTTTAAATTATCTAAGAAATTAAATTCTAATAATTCCTTTTCTAATTCCTCTGTATTTAGTTTTCTTTGTTTTTTGTCACGACTATTTTGTTTTTTCTTTTTATCAATTAAAGATAAAGAACTGTCTATTTGTTCTAAATTTATCACTGAATTAAAAAATCTAGCAACTTCAGCACCACTAGATCCTAACAAAAATGGTGCATCAAATTGTTTTTGTATATTCACTTCAGATAAATTCAAAATATTTTGTATTTCCATAGGAACGTCTGTTCCTACTGTTGCCAATTCTTTTTCATTTATTGAATATGTATTTTCTTTTCTACTCTTAGTACGCTTTATCAAGTTTTCATTTTTAGAAACTACAATCGAAGACTCTTCAGTTAGTTTATCTTTATCATCTTTTATCCAATTACTAATTAATGAATCACCAGAAGGTCTATTTGTTATTAACCAAATTAACCCTCTCAGTATTGATGATTTCCCATGATCAGATTGCCCTACAATTACGTTAACTCCGCTTGATAAATCTAGCTTTGAATCTTTATGAGATTGTATATTTTTTAATTCTAGACTAGTTATCATTTTTAAACCCAATTTTTTCTTTTTTATAACTCTTTAATAGCAATTCATCATCATAAAACCAATTATTCTTGTGTGCTCCTTCATATATATAACTTAGTTCATATTGTACTTTACCATATCTTATATTAATGCCTGTTATTGTTGCTTCAATATTGTCTAAAATACTTATCTTAGTACCACACCTTATTACTTCTATCATTCAGGAGCTTTTCCTGTAAAAATTTTATGATTTGAAAATTTATCAAATTCAAAATCTCTTTTACTATCTTCAATAATTTCATCCCATACGGCAAGTTTTGTACAAATAGAATCTTCAGAGTGAACAATGTATGCTTCTTTAGATAATGGACTAACTGGTGAACCAAATTCTTTTGTTCCATGACTAGATAAAGTTCCAGACACTAATAAATCTTGTTGTCTTTTTGTTAGACCACAGCCGACATCATTACTCATTAGTTCTTGTAAATATGCAGCACCCAAAAATACATGTCTTTTAAAAATTCCTTCTTCTGAATGAACAAACTTCTCTATATCATATTCTCTAATTTTTCCAATATCATGCAAAATCGCTAACGATATTGCAAAGTCTTTATCAACGTTTTTTTGTGATTGCAATCTAGCTATTACACCTTGAGTAACTCTCATCGTATGTTCTAATAAACCACCTAAGAAATTTTCATGATAATAAATTGAAGCAGGACATTCAAAAAACTTATCTTTTACTTCTTGTTGCGAAAATACCTTTATTACAACTTGCTTCCAAGGAGATTCTAAATCATTAATAATTGCTTTTAATTCACTTTTATAATCTTCTTTTTGATCATTTGAAATAGCCTTAATAAACTTTGACATATCAATTTCATCCTTTTCGGGAACTCTGATATCTTCAACAGCTATTTGCATAGTACCATTCCATACTGTTATCGAACCTTTTATAAATAAAATATCACCTTCGTTCACTTTTAGATCATCAGGTTTATCCCAGACATTCCATTGTAGTGTACCTGTTTTATCTCCAACAATAACAACCTTATAAGGATCTCCATTCTTTTTTGTTTTTTCAGAAACACTTACGACCCTCAAAAATTCTTCTACATAATCACTTTCTTTTACTTCACTTATAAACATCTTTTCCTCCTGATTGTATAATTGGTAGGACTTTTTGGCCCTACCATACATTATAGTTAAACTTTATAATTTCCTTTTCTTCTTGCCTTTAATTCTTCTCTTTTCCCTTTTCCCCAGGAAAGTAAATTACTATAATATCCTACAATTCTTGACCAAGCACTAATATTTTTACTTCCACAGTTTTTGCATTTTACCATATTACACCCCCTTTTTAAATTAAATAATGTGGGCAAATTCTAAAATCTGTTTCTTTATCTATATTATTTATTAAATTGTTTCGAAATTTTACAACCTCTTCACAATTCCAAACTTCTTTCATAAAATCATCAACTTCAAGCATATTTATTTGTGGATAATTTTCTACATTCTCTAAAAAAGAACAAGCAAAGTTTTCACCTTTTTCGTTTCTTTTGTTTCTCTTCCATTCTATCTCCCTTTAAATAAAGAGGCGATTGGCGTTTATTAACCCGCTTTAAACGGCACCAACCTACTCTAACTTATCATACTAATATATTATAGTATATTTTCGCCATAATCGTCATAATCGTCATCTAAAAAATAAAATCCTCGATGAACATGACCACAATCTAAACAAAAAACAAGTTCTGGGCTTATTGTCAATTGATCACATTTTGTATTTTTAAATGTTTTTTCTACCAAGTTATATATTGCTTCCGTTGTTACTTGTTGTTCCCCTAAAAATACATGGGTTATAGATCCTGCATCTATTAGTGGTGAAAATTTTGCTTGTTTTTCTATTCTCTCAATAATATCAATGTTTGCTGCAGCATCTAAATGAACAGAATTAGTATAATAAACATCCCCAGTTTTTTGATTCCCTTTTACATAATTTTTTGCTTCCGGAAATGTATTCATATCAATTTTTGCTAATCTTACACCAGCGGATTCAGCAGGAGACTCTTCAATTACAATCTTTAACTTATGTATTTTTGCTAATTCTTTAGTGTATAGATACATACTTGTTATTATTTTTATTCCCAACTTAAATGCTTCTTTAGATTCATGTAATTGATTTCCTATTATTCTTTGAACACATTCATTTAGTCCTAAGATACCAATTATGTAAGTTGCTTTTTCAAGATCAACATATGGCTTTCCATCGTGCCAAACCTTACCGATTTGCCACAAAGGCTTCTCTTTAGAATCCATTAAAGAAGCAATAAATTTCTTTTTTTGAAGATGTGCATCCATTGCCAGATCCATCATTTTTTTAATTTCTTTTATTGTTTTATCAACATCTCCTTTTGCTCTGTATGAAGCTTGAGGCAGATTAACTGTTATATTTTGAAAGCCTGTAAAGCGTAACGTCTCTGGGCTTTCTATCATAGACATATCTGTTACAGTTTCTTTTAATCGACAGCATTGAGAAAGCGAAATACTATCTCTATCAAAAACAAAATTTGTTATTCCTTTATCAGATGCCATTTCACAAGCATAAGTAAACAATCCATCTTCTTTATCTTGTTCAAATGATTTTTCATTTACATGACATTGAAACTTTGGAAAAGCAAACAATTTACCGTTTGCATCTCCTTCGTTCCAAACATCCATCATTGCTTTTGCAAAAATTTGTGCTTGTTCATTAAAATCACCAAATGTAAGTAATCTATGTTCTATCTCTTCTTCTTTTTCAACTAATTTTACCAATTTCTCTCTACCTATATCTTTCAAATGTTTTATCAAATCTTTCTTTGTTGCTTTTCTTTTATGATCATGGAAAACCCAAAAGCATCTTCTAAAATCTTTACTTTTTCTAGTTGATGTTACTTTTTCATGATTAAATTCAGTACAATATTTTCCGCCACTTACAATACAAGGAACATTCCATAAAAATTCTGGAACTCTTAAATCTATATTTGCATCTAAAAATAATGTTTGTGACCCTCTACTAAAAGCATTTTGGCTCAAACTAAAAATTAAATATTGAGCTTCATGCTTTATTTCTTCTTCAGATAGAGATATTAATAAAGGAGAATAAAATGTATTTAGATATGCTAGCCCTAAGGCCCCAGCCCAATAACATTGCATTGAAGCTAAAAAAGTATTTAAATGCCCTGTAAGAGTATGTGCATGATTTGCAGGAGAAGAAGAATTCCCTAAGTTTTCTAAAACTAATCCGTATTTTTTTAAAAATTCCAATGAATGGCTGCCACATTGCTTTATATGTATTGCATTACATATAATAGTACCTGTTTGTGATGTACAATCATATACAAACTTATCTGTATTTTTTACTTTTTCTATTTTTGTTATCTTACTAAACAATCTATTTCTCCTTTAATTTTTTTTAAAATCTCTTCAATATTATTTTTTATATCTCTCTCCCAAAATCTCAAAACTTTATAATTTTGTAACTCTAAAAAAATATTGCACTTTTTGTCTCTTTCTACAACATATTTTTGAGTTTTATTTATTGGGCCATTTTTATATTTTTCAGGATGACAATGCCAATAATCACCATCTACCTGTATCGCAATTTTTCTTGGTTTATCTGCAACATCTATGACAAAATGACCTACTTGAACTTCATTTTCAAATCCCTTCCATAAATTATTCTTTTTCATTGCCTTTACTAACATTCTATGAGGCAATGTGTTTGTTTGTGGAAACCCACCTCTAGCTAATACCCTACACGTATTTTCTCCGATTTCTTTTTTTCTTTTATCTGCCTTTTTCTTTCCCATTATTTCTTCATAAGTCATTCCTTTGAGTTTAAAAGGTCTTGTTTTATATAATGCCTTCAATGTTTTTCCAATTTTTTCAGGAATACCAACTCTTACCAATCCCTTTTTTTCGGCTTCTTTGTAACATTTCATATTACAAAACTTTTTATTTTTTTCATTTGGTCTGTCGATTACGATCAAATCTTTTCCACAATTTAAACACTTAATTATTTTTCTTGGCAACTTATTCCATGTATTTTCTCTTCCCTTTCCCAAACCCTTATAAGATTTTCCGATTCGACAATATTTTCTTGTACACTCTGTAGAACAATATTTTTTAGTACTTGTTTTTCTAACTGTAAACACTTTACCACACAAGCAAGTTCGTTCTTCTCTTGCAACTCTTTTTTTACCTTTTCTATTATGCCCATTGACAAATCGATTTCCCTTTTTAACTATCTGTCCACAACCACATTCACATTTTTTCATTTTTTATCCACTCCTTTATGATTTTTCTCATATAAGGAGAGACAGACAAGTATTCTTTACTTGCTTTCTCTTTTATAAATTCCACATCTTCTTTATCTAAAACTATCTGTATTTTTGCTTTTTTCATCGTATTCTCCTATATATAATGTATTCTCATCTATTATAATTATTTAATAAAAAACAATTCGTTTTCCTTTAATTCTCTTGCTTCTTTTAATATCTCTTTATTATTTTCATAAACAATGCAAGGATGATCCTCTGTAACAATAATAAATTTATTATCTTCTAGAGTAATCTTCAATAAATCTCTTTTATCTTTATGTTTTAATACTCTTGTTAAATCTACAAATCCATCTTTATCTTCGATTTTCCAGTCATTTGGAAATTTTTCATAAGCATCAATCTCTTGATTATATACTTCTTTCCCATCAACAATATTATATAAATCTATAAAATTAAGATAAATTTGTTCTTCTGTTTCGTTTCTTTTTATCTTAATAAAGTTTTTATTACCATCAAAACTATAAACCCTATCAACTAATCCCAAATCATGTAAATGTAGTTCACCTTTCATATGTGCCTCAGAGACGCTTCCGGAGAATACCTTATTTAGAGCATATTGCTTTAAAATCGTTTCAGAAATATATGCATTTATTGCCTCGGGGGTATTTGACTGTATATTACTATTTTCATGTGTTTTCTGAAACAAGGCTTGTTCTAAATCATATGTTGGAATTCCTAATACTTTTTGTTGTACTAATTTTTTTTGTTTTCCTCTTAAAACTAACTCTTCGTCAACCAGAGAGCGTATAAAGTCTGTTGAAACTTTTTTTACCTCTAACTTTAATACTTTCTCCTCTACAGCATTTGCAATTTTTATAGCTAATTTTTCCTTTACATGGGCTTCCCTCCTTAAAACATCTATTATATGATTTTTATCCCAATCTAAAATCATTTCATACTCAGAGAAAGACTGAACACTTAGTGATTTATCTGTTATATCTGCCTTTTGTTTTTTCTTTGTAACCTTTATTTTTTTAATCATTTATTTAAATTATTAAGGAATTTTAAAAAACCTTCTTTATTTGTTATAAATCTACCTTCATATTCTAATACAGGAGCTTCTTCAACTCCTACATTATTCATTATTAAATATGTTAAATTATCTACATCCTCTATAGGCATATTCTTAAATTTTATTTTTTTTGAAGTCATAATTTTTTTAATTTCATCACATTTTTCACAATCTTTTTTACTAAAAAACTTTATTGTTTTATCCATGGTGACCTTCTATTGGTTTATCTGCTTGTATTGATTGACTCATTCCCTTACATAAGTAGTGATGCATCCTTGCTGAGTCTATATCTTTTTCAAATAATATAGCATATCCTTCTGCTAGTGCTGACTTCTCAAACATATCTTGATACTCTGTACTATTTTCCATAACCCACTTTTCTCTAGCTTGATTAGATTTACACTCGACAGGTGCCTTTCCTTTTTCTCTCATCAAAATTAATTTTAATTTATTCTCAATTGATTTCTTTTCATATTTTGCTCTTGCAAATTGAACTGACAGCCAGTCGTGTATTCTAGCCCATTTTGCAGCATATTGATCATATTGTCCTTGAGATAGACTATAATCCGAATCTTTTAATTCTTTATTATATTGTACTCTTATAGTTACTATATACTCCGGTAAAGTTTCATTATTAAAATCAATAGTATCAAATTTTGTATATTCTTTTAGTAGCATTTTAATTCCTTTCTTTAAAAAAATCCCAATCAAGGATTCTATAAAATCTATAATTAGACATCTTATTATAGTACTCTCTTCGTCTTATAAATTCTATTATTTCTAATGAAAATTTGTTTTTAAGTAACAACCAATTTAAAGCCAACCTCCCTACTCTTCCATTTCCATCTACAAAGGGATGAATTACTTCAAACTCATGATGGCACTCCCAGCACTCCTCAAATGTTTTAGCCTTTTTAGCCAATAAAATAAGTTTCTCCATAAAAGGTTTTATAGTAATTGGTGGAAAACAAACTACTCCTCCTATAGATACATTACATTTTCTATATACTCCTGATTTTTCTGATGCTAGTAGCTCCTCTGTTAGTAATTTATGCATAATCAATATCTTCTTTTCAGTCAAATTTGTTTCACAGTTTTTTAACATATACTCAAAAGCAAGTTTGTGGCCTTTTATTTCAGGAATATTTACTATAAATTTTCTATCATTATATAGTCCTATATCCCATTCTATTCCCTCTATCATGTTACTATTCCAGAGGAATTCTAATTTTGTTTTTTTTCTAATTCTTTTCATTTTGCCAATTGATCCCATAATTTTCCAAAATTGCCCTAAAATCTTCTATATCATGTTTTAGAAGTTTTTCGCTTTCTGCATCAATATGTAATAACTCATGAATTACAACTATTTTTTGTTTATCTTTTGGTAAATCATCAAAAATATCATAAAATGAAATCAACCACTTTTTAACTGTAAATAAATTTGTAGGATATCTTATCTTTCTTACATCTGCATAAGCTTTCGATTTTTTTCCTTTAACCCTTATACACTGTATTTCTGTTGGATCCAATCTCTGAAGATTAAACTTTTTTGATTTTTCTTCTATTGCCTCTTTGACCATTATATTTATTTCCGGATTATTTAATTCATATTTTGCCATTTTAGGTCTCCTTTTAATTTTCTTCTACAAATTTCTTAATTTTTCCACATTTTTTACATATATAAATAACAACATATTTTCTAGATACCATATATCCACTTACCCTGCTAGAAGTTAGCTCTAGTTCATTCAGAATTTCCAATTTTGACTTCATTGTAATTTCTGTATCTTTCTCCCATTCATGCGTACAGCCAAACATTAATTCTCCTTTTTCTTTTCCTTACCTAATTTATCAAAATTTGTCTCCATTTTATTATCTAAATCTGGAACTTCAAAAATCCTATTCATATCTTCTTCAGCTTTTTCCTCTTCTTTCTTTTTTGTTTCTTCTCTCTTTTCTTCAGAAATATTTGCACTTTCTTCGCGTTGCTGAGGAGGTAAATATCCTGGAATTGTTGTATTGTAATTATTCTGTATTGTTTTTTCTTTTTTTAACCATATTTTTATTTCTGGAATCACCTTTATCAGTACAAATGAAAAAACGCACAAAAATATAAAGATTCCTATTCCTATAACTAAATTTCCATCCATTAAATCTCTAATACCTCTGGTTTACTATTTTTTAGATAACTCTCTAATAATTTTTCATAATCTTCTCTTGCTTTTCCTTTTTCTGGCTTATACCAAAGATTATCTTTTGACCAAATTATCCCACCTGAATAATTGTGATAATTTTTACAATTATAACAGTAAATTTTTACTTTATCTTCTATCTCATCTGTCTTCTTTCCTTTTCCTATAATGTCCTTACACCCTAAACATTTGAAAAGAACTGTTTTTCCACTTGCATACCTGTTCTTCCTATCTGTTGTTACACTACCCCTATTTATTACTACTTCTTTTGTCTCTTCTCTATAAATGACAGGAATCTTCTCGGAAGATCGATTTCCCATACCTATTATAAAATCTGATGTTTCCGAGAGATTCCTACTTGTCATTTATTATCCCCTGTCTGCGATTGGCATATTGTTTTCTACTCTAAAATTATAGAGTTTCATTCTTGAAATACCTAATTCTTCAGCAGCGCCTTCCTGTGTATCATTTCTTTTTAGTGCCTTCTTAACTTGACCCTTCTTTAACATAATCTTTGCTGGCATCTTTTCTCACCTCTCTTTCTTTTCTACGAATCTATCTCTTTTAATCATTGACAAGCTTTCTTTATTCCTTACGCAATCTATACATGACATAGATTGAAAAAATGTTTGTTCATATTCACAAGGAGTACACCCTTCCTCCTTAAACATATCAAGATAGGTTTTAAAAAAACTCAATATCTCTTCTTTTAATTTCTTTATATTTGTCTCATTAAAATATTTCTTTGGCCAGACTAATGGAGTTACCACCGAATTCATTGGATTAAAAAATTCATAATCTTTTTCATTTTTATCATTACGATAATTCTTCATAAACTTTTCATTTTTAGATAATTTTACAAGTAAATTTTCTATTTCTTTAAACTTCTCTTCCATATTTTGGTTACCTGTGGGCTCTTCTTTTATTTCTTTTTTAACTTCTTCTATAGGTATTTCCTTTTCTATAGAACATTTATAGCAACTAAAATTATCACTATCAAAGTACCCATCGCCTATACGTACTTTATTTTTACACTTTACGCATATGTGAAATGCTTTCTTAAATCTTTCACAAAATAACTCGGGACACTTTACTCTTCCCTTCAATCCTGAATTATTACTTAATGTA
>Ga0208904_1001629_pt1 | contig 15074 bp, 11 predicted proteins | sample AntAceMetag02UKB_FD_184774 | JGI IMG/M metagenome (GOLD analysis project Ga0208904, IMG submission 184774) | Saline lake microbial communities from Ace Lake, Antarctica - Antarctic Ace Lake Metagenome 02UKB (SPAdes) (version 2) | ecosystem: Environmental > Aquatic > Non-marine Saline and...
ATAATAATAATAATAATAATAATAATAATAATAATAATAATAATAATAATAATAAGTAAATAAAATTTCCATAGGAAATATAGGTGTATTCTTTTTTTAGTGACAGTGGGTATTTATATAATAATTTGATTTTTCATAAATAATCTACATGTAAAAAAATAATATTCCATAGGAAATGAACCCCATGGAGAAATATGGTTTTTAGAGAATATAAAGACTTAAGTATAAAGCAAGTAATAATAAATTAAATAAGAAGGATAATAAAATGAATACAGATTTAGATGATATATTTGACAATTTTGATAAGAATATAATTTTTAAAGATAAAGATACGCTTCAAATTAAGCATACTCCGACAGATATTCCTCATAGAGAAGCGCAGATTAAACAGGTTGCATCTATTCTCGCCCCAGTATTGAGGGGAGAAAGACCTAGTAATTTATTTTTATATGGAATGACTGGAACAGGTAAAACACTTTCAATACAATATGTAAAAGAAGAATTGATAAAAAGAATGAAGCCGGATTCAGATTTTGAGTTAAAAATAATACTTTTAAATTGTAAAATAGGAAAAATTGCAGAAACGGAGTATAGAATTTTAGCTAAAATTATAGAGGAGCTAGGCGGAGAAGTTGCAGCGACAGGTCTTCCTACAGAAATAGTTCATAGAAAGTTTGTTCAAATTGTGGACGAAAAGAAGCAATTAGTGGTTATAATTTTAGATGAGATAGACCAATTAATCAAAAAGATTGATGATGATTTTTTATATAATCTTTCAAGATTAAATTCAGAGTTGTCTCAATCAAAAATAAGTATAGTTGGTATAAGTAATGATACAAGTTTTTTAAATGAGGTTAATCCTAGGGTGAAAAGCTCTCTTTCTGAAGAAGAAATTGTTTTTCCACCATATAATGCCATACAACTGCAAGATATATTAAAAAAAAGGTCAGAAGAGTCATTTAAAGATGGGGTTTTAAATGAGGGAGTTATTGCAAAATGTGCAGCTTATGCAGCAAGAGTTGATGGAGATGCTAGAAGAGCTTTAGATCTCTTAAGAGTGGCAGGAGAGCTAGCTGAGAGAGAGGGTGTAGATAAGATTAAATTAGAGCATATAGATATGGCAAATGATAAAATTGAAAGAGATAAAATATTAGATGTTGTAGAAACCGGTCCAAAGCAGTTTAAAGTCGTTTTAAATTCAATTATTTATTTATCTGAGAAAAAAAGTGGAGAGTCTTTTTTTACAGGAGACATATATAGCCATTATCATGATTTTTGTACAAAGAATGGAATTGATATATTAACACAAAGAAGAATTGGAGATATTATACAAGAGTTGGAAATGCTTGGTATAATCAATTTTAAAGTTATTTCTAAAGGTCGAGGTGGTAGAATGAGGGAAATAAAGCTAGTTATACCCAAAAATACACTCGAAAAAGTTAAAGAAAATATACAAAAAACTATTGAGTATATTTAATATAAAATTTAAAATGGAATCGGAAGTACTTGTAAAATTTTGCATAGAGAATGGAATATTATTAGATAAATATAGTATAGACTTTTTCAAATCATTTAATAATTTAAATTTGGCATATAAGTTAATTTTAAAATTTAAGGATGATTTTAATAAAAATTTTATCAATAAGGATATAATATTGGAAAATATAGAGTATTTTAAAAAAGTAGGAAAACCTTTGGGTTTAGATGAGTTTTCTTTTAATTATTTTACAGATAAGGGGGCTTCTTTGAGGAAAGATGATGTGGAGAATACGCCAGAGGAGCAATATGATATTTTAGCTAAAAAAGTAAATATAAATGATTTTGTGGAGTATTTTCGCTTTCGTTTTAATGTGATGAAAAAGTATTTAGAAGATAAAAAAGAAATAAAAAATTTAACTTCTATAAATAAGCTTTCTGGGAATAAGGACAATGTATCTATTCTTGGTTTAGTATATGATAAAAAGATTACAAAAAATGGTAATTTATTACTAGAAATAGAGGATTTAACAGGAAGGGTAAAAGTTTTATTAAATAAAGATATTTTTTTAAATTTATTTGATGAAGTTTTTCTTGATTCTATTATAGCCGTAAATGGATTGGGTGATAAAGAAATTGTTTTTGCAAATGAGTTGTTTTTTTGTGATTCAGATATAAAAGAAAGAAAAACTTCTAATATAGACGAATCTGTTGTTTTTATAGGGGATTTACATATAGGGAGTAAGGGTTTTTTTGAGGAGAATTTTAAAGAGTTTGTGGGCTTTTTAAATAGTGACGATGAAGAAGCTGTAAAAATAAAATATATGTTTATTTCTGGTGATTTAGTTTCTGGTATTGGTGTGTATCCTAATCAAGAGCTTGATTTAAAAATAAAAAATATTAAAGATCAGTATATTAAAGCGTTTGAACTTTTAGACAAAGTAAGAAAGGATATAGTTATTTTTATCATTCCTGGAAATCATGATGGTGTTAGATTGGCTGAGCCACAACCAAAGGTAAATAAAAAATATGCTGAAAAGCTTTATTTTATGGAAAATATTTTTTTGTATAACAATCCGTTAAATATAACCATAGGTAAAAATGAAGATTTTTCTGGATTTAATGTTTTAGCTTACCATGGTTCTTCTTTTATTTATTATTTAAATAATATTTCCAAGTTTATTTTAGAAAAGACAGTTCAGAATCCAGAAAAATTAATGTATTGTTTTTTAAAAAATAGACACCTTTCTCCAACTTATTACTCCAATCCTTGTTTTATGTCGAATAGAGACGATTTGATTATTAAAACAATCCCAGATATTTTTATTAGTGGGCACTTACATAAGTCTGGAGTTGAATATTATAATAATATTTTAATGGTTTCTTGTTCTTCTTGGGAATCTTTAAATTCCTATCAAAAAAAGTTAGGATTAAGTCCGGATTTTTGTAAGGTTCCAATTTTTAATTTAAAAACAAGAAAAATTGAGATTTTAGATTTTTTAAAAAATAATGAGGTGAAAAATGGAGACTAGGGAATATTTTAAAAAATTGGAGAATGAAGTAAAAAAAGTTTACGAAATTGCAAATACTGCTAAAAAAATGGGGTATGATCCCAAGGGGTATGTGGAGACACCATTGGCGCTTTCAATGGCAGAAAAGGTGGTGAATTTAATTGGGATAATACATCCGCAAATTATTAATTCAGGAATAATTGAAAGAATTTTAGAATTAGAAAAAATATATGGAAAACTTAACATAACTATTGTTTTTAAAATTGCGGAGGAGGTTGCAAGACAGAAGTTTTGCAAGTTTTCTTCTGAGTTGGAGGCTATGGATGCGGGTGTTAGAATTGGTTTTGCATATATAACATTGGGTGTTGTGTCTAGTCCAATTGAGGGGTTTACTGGGTTAAAGGTAAGAAAAAGTTTTAATGGTGAAAATTATATTGAGGCAAGTTTTTCTGGTCCTATTAGAAGTGCTGGAACAACGGCAGCATGTGTGGCGTTGATTTTAATTGATTTTTTAAGAGAAAGTTTTGGTTATTCAAAGTATGACCCAACGAAAGAAGAGATATCTAGAGCTGTCTTAGAGGTGAATGTTTTTCACGAGAGAATTGCTAATTTGCAATATCTACCAACCGAAGAAGAAATAATTTTTTTATTAAAAAATATTCCAATTCAGATTGCGGGGGATCCTTCTGAAAAATTAGAAGTAAGTAATTATAAAAATTTAGCTAGGGTTGATACAAATAATCTTCGTAGTGGGGTTTGTTTGATTTTATCTGAAGGGCTTGCACAAAAAGCAGCTAAGGGGTTTAGACTTCTTGGGATGGCTAAAGAAAATGGAGTAGTGGCAAATGGTTTTAATTTTTTAAGTGATTATATAGAGCTTCATAAAAAAAGAGATGATAATAAGGAAAAAGATAAAGATCCAGTATATATAAAAGATTTAGTTGCCGGCAGGCCAGTTTTTTCTCATCCTTCTAGGTCTGGCGGATTTCGTTTTAGATATGGTAGGGGTAGGGTTAGTGGTTTTAGTGCAGCTTCAGTTCATCCAGCCACAATGGCCATTACGGATAATTTTATAGCAACAGGCACTCAGTTAAAAATTGAAAAACCCACAAAAGGCTGTGTAGTTACTCCTTGCGATGTTATTGATGGGCCAATTGTTAAGTTAAATAATGGCTCTATCAAAAAGATAAAGACAAAAGAGGATGGTGAAAGATTGTATAAGGATATTGCAGAAATAATTTACATAGGAGATATTTTATTTCCTTTTTCAGATGTGTTAAATAGAAATTCAGATTTAATTAAGCCTGGTTTTGTGGAAGAATGGTGGAACTTGCTCTTGGGTGGAAAAAAAGTAGAAGATGAATTTAATGTTTCTTTAGATGAAGCTATTAATTTAAGTAAGAGATATAGAGTTCCTTTGCATCCAAAATATATTTTTTATTGGACAGAAATTAATAAGAATCAATTTTGTAATTTTCTTAGTTTATTAAAGAAGGGTGTTCTTGAAAAAGACTTAACTCTTGACTATAATTCAAGTTTTGGAGATGGGAAAAGAGCTTTAGAATTATTGGGAGTAGAATTTGATGTAAATAATAATAATAATATTGTAATAGATCTGGATATTGCGAAGAGTTTGTTTTTGAATTTAGGCATAGTTAATTTAGATTCTTTAAATGTGGAGAAATATAATATGAGTGGGAGTGTTTTGGAGATTATTAATAAATTTTCTGAGTTTGAAATTAAGAATAAAGCTGGCTCTTTTATTGGTGCAAGAATGGGTCGTCCCGAGAAAGCAAAACTAAGAAAACAGCCTGGATCTCCAAATGTTTTATTCCCGGTTGGAAAGTTTGGAGGGAGATTAAAAAATATTGTAGATGCTGCCAAGATAGGAAAGATTCGTGGTGTCTTTCATAATTATTTTTGTAATAGTTGTTTAATTGATGAGATTTTCCCTTTTTGCAGTTTATGTAATAAAAAGACGGAAGAAATGTTTTATTGTTATGATTGTGATAAAAAATATGTTGAGCCGTGTAAAATTCATAATAAGGGTGCAGTTTTTTCAAATAAGGAAGTTGATATGAGTTTTTATTTTGATAATTCTTGTAAAAGATTGGGGATAAATAAAAATTCTCTTCAATCTATTCGTGGGGTTAATTATATGACTTCTAGTAGTAAAATTCCCGAGAATCTAATGAAAGGTATTTTGAGGGCGAAGTATGATTTAGAGGTGAATAAAGATGGAACTATTAGGATGGATGCAACTGAGTTACCATTAATTTCTTTTAAACCAAAAGAGATTGAAACCACGGTTGAGAAGTTAATAGAATTGGGTTACAAAAAAGATATTTATGGTGAAGATTTAGTTAGCGAGGAGCAAATAATTGAAATTATGCCACATGACGTTTTAATATCCGATTCTATTTATTCTCCAGATAAAATGGGTGGGGATGTTTTTGGGAGAATTTGCAATTTTGTGGACGATGAGTTAAAACTTTTATATGGAATGAGTACAATACATAACATAAAGAAAAGATCCGATTTAATTGGTCAGCTTGGCGTTTGTATGGCTCCTCATAATTGTGCGGGGGTTATTTGTAGATTTATCGGATTTAATAAAACACTTGGGCTTTTAGCTAGTCCTTATATGCATGCGGCAATTAGAAGAGATTGTGATGGTGATGAAGCGGCGATTATGTTACTTAGTGACGTTTTGTTGAATTTTTCTAAAGAATACTTACCTAGTCATAGAGGTGGGACTCAAGATGCTCCTTTGGTTTTGAATGCAAAAATTGATCCCGGGGAAGTGGATGATCAGATATTAGATTTTGAGATACTTGGCAATAAAGGATACCCTCTAGAGTTGTATGAGTTAGCCGAAAAAGAGGAGCATTCATCTAAAGTTAATATAAAGGTTGTCAGAGATATTATTAGTGAGAATGGAAATTTATTTTCTGGTTATGGATTTAGTCATGATACGAATAATTTTAATTCTGGAGTTAATTGTTCGTCCTATAAAATATTTCCAACAATGAATGAAAAGGTTTCTCATCAGATGCTTTTGGCTGATAAGTTGCGCGCAGTTGATGCGAATGATGTTGCAAGACTTGTTATAGAAAGGCATCTTCTTGGTGATATTCGTGGTAATTTTAGAAAATTTTTTATACAGAATTTTAGATGCTTGGAGTGTAACAGTATAATAAGGAGGCCGCCTCTAAGTGGTGCCTGCAATAAATGTGGTGGAAAATTGATTTTTACTGTTAATGAAGGGGGAATAAAAAAATATTTGAATTTAGCGATTAGTTTAGCATCAAGCTATGAAGTTTCTACTTATTTAAGGGAAACTTTGGAACTCACGAAGGAATATATTGATAGTGTTTTTGGGGAGGATTTAGCTGAATCTTAATTTTTTCTAAATTTATGATTTTTTTTGTCACTACTTTTAAAATCACAATAAAGAATTTAAAGAAAATTGCTTATTTTAAGATACATGGGGTTTGTTCATTTACATTTACATACAGAGTATTCTTTATTAGATGGGGCGATAAAAAATAAAGATTTATTTGAAAGAATAAAAGAGCTTGGAATGGATTCTGTTGCCATAACAGAGCATGGTAATATGGGGGCTGTTATAAAAAAATATCAGTTGGCCAAGAAGGCGGGAATTAAGTTAATTTTTGGAGCAGAGGTTTATTTATGTAAAGATGTTTCTATAAAAGATAGAAAAGAGGCGAGGCCGCATTTAATTTTACTTGCAAAGGATTTGGAAGGGTATCAAAATTTAATAAAAATTATATCTATTGCGAATGGAGAGGGGTTTTATTATCGAGCGAGGGTTGATAAAAATATTTTAAAAAAATATTCAAAGGGGCTTATTTGCACTACTGCTTGTATAGCAAATGATATTGCTAATGCTGCTTTTTCTGGGAAAGAAGAAAAGGCTAGAAAATTAATAGGCGAATATCTTGATATTTTTGGAAAAGATAACTTTTATTTAGAGGTGCAAAATCATGGCATACCAGAAGAGGCTTTAGTTAGGGATTTTTATTATAGAGTTGCAGACGAATTTGGCGTTAAAATTGTTGCCACTGTTGATGCACATTATCTAAAAAAAGAAGATTCTTATGCTCATGAGGTTATGCTTGCGGTTCAAACCAATGGAAAAATGTCTAATCCGAATAGATTTAAATTTAATGGGAGTGGATTTCATGTTACTAGTGAGGATGAAATGAGAGAGCTTTTTCCTGGTAGGGATGATGTTGTTGAAAATACGGTAGAGGTGTCGAATCGGTGCAATGTAGAATTAGACATAGGGGAGCCTATTTTCCCAAATTATGATGTTCCAAATGGAATGACTCATAAGAAATATTTATATAACTTGTGCAAAAGTGGGTTAGATAAAATTTATGGAGATAAGGATAATTACAAAGAGGCTTTGGATAGGATGGAATTCGAACTGTCTGTAATATCAAAAATGGAATTTGAAACGTATTTTTTAATTGTTCAGGATTTTATTGCTGCGGCAAAGAAACATTGTCAGGTTGGTCCTGGTAGAGGAAGTGGGGCAGGTTCGATTGTGGCTTATGTTTTAGGAATTACTCAGTTGGAGCCGCTTTCCTTAGGGCTTTTGTTTGAAAGATTTTTAAATCCAGATAGAATTTCTTTGCCAGATTTTGATATAGATTTTGGAGATAAGGAAGTCGCTTTAGATTATGTAAGAAAAAAATATGGAGAGGAAAAAGTTGCTTTAATTGGAACTTATGGTACTATGAGTGCCAAGTCTGTGCTGAAAGATGTTATGCGTGTTTTTGAGGTGCCATTTTTAGAGGCAAATGAAATTACGGATTATATTACAGAAAAGACTTTGGAAAAATCTTTAAATGTTAAGACAGAGGGGGGCAATTTTACAAATGAGGCGTTAAAGTTGCAGGATTTTAAAAAAAATCATGAAAATATTTTTGAAGTCGCATTGAGGCTTGAGGGCTGTGTTAGACATAAGGGTGTTCATGCTTGTGGTGTTGTTTGGGGGAAAGAAAATATTAGTGAATATATTCCAACTTATTCTAAGGGTGGTGATATTATAACTCAAGTTGAGGGGTCAGATATAGAAGATTTTGGGCTTGTTAAGTTTGATTTTTTAGGACTTGAGACGTTAAATATTATAAAAAAGGTTTTAGATATGATTGGCAAAGATTCAGAATGGTTAGAAAATATAGATATGGAAGATGATAGTGTTTATGAAATGTTGAGAGGTGGGGAGAGTATTGGTGTTTTCCAGGTTGAAAGTGCCGGAATGCAGAAAACTTTAAGGTTAATCCAGCCGACCTGTTTTGATGACATAATCGCTATAGTTGCCCTTTATCGTCCAGGGCCAATGCAATATTTAGAGGTTTATGCAGATAGAAAGCATGGCAAAGAAGAGGTGAGTTATCCTGATAAAAAGGCTGAAGATGTTTTGAGTCCCACTTATGGAATTATGGTTTATCAGGAACAGGTTATGCAGTTGTCTAGGACTTTGGCAAATTTTAGCATGGGGGAATCTGATACTTTAAGAAAGGCTATAGGAAAAAAGAAATTAGATTTAATGAAAAAGATGGAGGGAAAGTTTAAGGATGGATGTATTAATTTTTCTAAAATGGATAAGGATGATGTGGATAAATTATGGGAAGACATAGTTAAGTTCGCAGCTTATTCTTTTAATAAAAGTCATGCTGCGGCCTATGCGCTTATTTCTTATAGAACTGCATATTTGAAAAAGTATTTTCCCGTAGAATTTTATACTGCTACAATTTCTTCTTCGGTTAGTAATCCAGAAAAGCTTGCATTTTATTTAGAATCTGCACGTCAAGAAGGGATAAAAATTTTACATCCTGATATAAATAATTCAGGGGAGTCTTTTAGCGTGGAAGAAATTGAGGTTAAAGATAAGAAAACTAATGAATTAAAAATAGAGAAAGTTATTCGAGTTGGGTTAAGTGGCATTAAAAATGTTGGAGAAGGTGCCCTTAGAAAAATAATTGAAGCCAGGCCATATGAATCTTATAAAGATTTTATTAATAAGGTGAATACATCAAAGGTGAATAAGCGAGTTCTTCATAATATTATTTGTGTTGGATGTTTTGATTCTTTCGGGATAAATAGTGCAAGTTTATTGTCAGTATATGAGGATATTAAAAAAGATGTTGAAAGTGAATTAACTCAGTTGACTTTGTTTGGAGAAGTTGCCAAAGAGATAAAGTTTCCCGATTTAAAACAATTACCGCTTAAAGATAGGCTCGATTTTGAGAAGGAACTTCTTGGCGTTTGTGTTTCTGGACATCCATTAGATGTATATCGTGAGGCAGATGCAGGATGTTTTACTTCTTTTAATAAATTAAAAGATGATACTGAAGCGCAAATTTTTGGAATAGTAAAAAGATATACAAGGATTTTAACCAAAAAAGGGGACCCCATGGCTTTTATGGATTTATCAGATAAGACCAAGGATATTAAAATTACAATTTTTCCAAAAACTTATGAAAGTTGCTTTAGGTCAAAAGAGCCAAAAGAGGGAGATGGATTAAGGCTTGTTGGAAAATATAAAGAGGATGAAACTTGGGGAGATGCGTTTATAGCAGATGACATCATGTTCGCCGAAGCTGTTTAATTTTAGAAAGTGTTATAAGATGTGTAAGTGTTATGTTTTAGAATGGAAGATAGAATAAAATATTTAATAATTGTTGCTTATTCATTAGTTGTAGCTATTTTTCCTTCTTATATTTTATATCTTTTTTTAGCAAAAGAAACTGCAAGTCTGTCCCTTGTGAGTATTTTATTTATCTCGTTTCTGGGTGTTTTGGATATTATTTTAATTGCTCTTTTGTTTTCTGCCAGGTTTAGAGAAGTCCTTTTATTAGAATGAATTTGTTAGGTAAAAGATTATAATTGGTAAGAGTAGGCATCCCATCATATTTGTTCTTCTGCTCCCCAAGTTTATACAAAAAATTCCTGTAGCGGTTGATACGGCAAATACAAGAAGTCCTACAATACCAGTAAATAAAAGTATTATCCCGGTTAGAAATATTAATATTCCTATCGAAGTTTTTTTGTAATTTACTCTTTGTATGTTTTTGGAAAATATTTCCGCTAAAAATATGGTTAAAAAATAAGCAATTATGCCAGAGATGAATGTAGTTAGAAGTATTAATATTAACATAGATGATGGAATATTAGGCATTAATTCTTTTATTGCTAAGCTTGCTCCGGTTCTTGTTTTTGAAATGGCATAAAGGGCGATAAAAGAAAAGCCCATAACGAGTGTGTTTGTTGCTCCAAGCAAAATTAAAAATTCTTCTTTTGATGTATTATTTTTTTTTGAAGACATAAGAGAACTTCCAATTATTGCTGCTTGCCCAGCGCCTAGTCCTGGGAGAAAGCTGCATAGAGGAGAACTAATGGTTGAAATTAAGCTAGTTTTTATAGGATTTATGCGGGGTTTTTTAATTATTTGTGGTATTATTTCTGGACTAGATTTTATAGTGGTTATAATCATAGATGCCCCAAAGAGTCCGGATAGCATGGGGAGGAGGGGTTCTTTTATCATGTTTGTTTCACCTAGTGTTAATACGCAAAATCCTAACAATCCTGTTAGAAAAAATACAGTGGTTGCTTGAATTTTTTTTCTTTCTGTGAGAATTAAAAAAAGAGAAGAAATTATTAGTAGATATGGAACTAGGTTTTGTATTGGGTCTGCGAGTTTTTTTATTATCAGTATTGATGGGTATGAGATGAAAATTAATATAAAAATTGCCGTTATACTTCCATACGCGGTTAAAACTATCGCTTGGTATCCTCTTCCGTCTTTAAGTAATTCATGTCCGGGCAGAATTGAAAGAATTGTATCATCGTCTGGTGCACCAATGAATATTGACGGGATAAAATCTATAAAAGTGTGTGTTATCGCCATAGACACAATAAAAATTATAAGATATGTTTGGGGTATTTTCATTAATAGGCCAGTGTAGGCAGATAGAATAATTGAGCTTATAAGATTTATATGAATTCCGGGGGTTAGTCCAGTAATAGTTCCGAACAATATTCCTGCCAAGAGAAATAATATTACTTGAATGAGCATAGTAATTTTAAACAATTGTTTAATTAAAGAATTATGTTTTATGGTAAAGTTTAAGAATATAAAAGTGTTAATTTTTTTATGGTAATGAGTGTTGAAGAAAGGTTGGAATTAATTACTAGAAATACAGAGGAGGTTATTCCCAGCAAAGATAAATTGGGGGAAATTTTGTCTGACAAAAAAGAGATTTCGATTTATTGGGGAACCATGCCTACTGGAAGTATTTCTATTGCTTACTTTTTTCCGATGCTTAAGATTGCTGATTTTTTAAAGGCTGGTTGTAAGGTAAAAATTTTAATCGCTGATTTGCATGCAGCACTTGATAGTGTGCCGTGGGAAGAATTGGATAGAAGATTTGATTATTACAAAGAGGCTGTTTTAACGATTTTGAAGACCATTGGTGTTGACGTTAAAAAGTTAGAATTTGTTAAGGGTAGTGAGATGCAGCTAAAGCCAAAGTATATGTATGATATGTTACAGTTGTCTACTTTAACATCTGTTCGTGATGCAAAAAAGGCTGCATCGGAAGTTGTTAAGCAAATTGATAATCCAAAACTTTCTGGTTTAGTATATCCATTAATGCAAGCATTGGATGAGGAATATTTAAAGGTGGATGTTCAGTTTGGCGGAATGGATCAAAGAAAAATTATGGTTTATGCTAGAGAGGTTTTGCCGAAGATTGGATATAAGGCTAGAGTAGAATTAATTAATCCACTTATTCGTGGGCTTGTGGGAAAAAAAATGAGTTCAAGTATAGAAAATACAAAGATTGATTTAATGGAAGATGAGAAAAGTGTTTTTAAGAAAATTAACAAGGCTGATTGTATTGCAGGAAATCCGGATAATGGTATTTTAGCCCTTTTGAGATATTTTATTTTTGTTATAAAAAATGATGAGAATAAAAAATTTATTATTGAACGTCCGGACAAATATGGAGGAAATTTAGAGTATTCTAATTACGAAGAGGTTGAAACGGATTTCATTGCCGGAAAGTTACATCCGCTTGATTTAAAAAATGGCGTTTCTTCCGAAATCAACAAGTTGCTTGTAAATTTTAGAGGAAGTGCTAAATTGAAAAAGTTGCATGAAAGAGCTTATGGCAAAAAGTAATTTGTGATTTTAAAGTTTAAACTTTTATAAAAATATTTTTAATAGTTTATCCAAATGCTCGACGCATATCGGTAACAGATGCAGAAGTAACTTCATCAAGTTCTCCTAACTTGTTTTCAAGTGGTTCAAGTTCGCATTTTTCATCTAAGTCGAAGCCTACAACTAAAGCTTTAAGTCCGAATGCGATTGGTTCTTCTTCAAATCTAACTTTTTTACCTTCAGCTTCTTCAACAATGGGCTGAACTTTTGTTTTTAAGTTTTCTAGATTAATATCGGTTCCTTCTGGCATCAATTTGATTTTTATAAGCATAGTTCCCATCTTATTCTTGGCTGTCCCCATTTGTGTCTTCATCCATTTCATCTTCGGGTTTGGCTAATTCCATAATTTCACCTTTTTCTGCTATTTCTTTTTCTACATCTTTTTCTGATTTTTCTACATCTTTTTCAGAAAGTTTTACATCTTTTACTCTTTTTAATTTATCTTCATTTTTCATAGGAAGTGGTTTATTTACCGATATCGGTAGTACGTCTGATTCTAGTTCTATTTCTGCAATTTTTATTGCATCAAAGCCTATTTTTTCAAGATCTTCTTGGGATATTTTTATTAAAAGTGGTGCATTCATTGCTATTTGTAGAGCTCTTGCTCCTAAAATTCTTGCAGTTTCGTATCGTGAGAATTCTTTTTGCATTTTATTTTATTTGATTTTGTAGATTTTTAAATACATCTTTGTATGCTTTGTCTGCTAAGTCGAGAGCTTCACCTATTTCTTCTTGTGTCATAGAGTCTTCTTCTCCTTTTTGTACTGATGAAATTATTCCGTCGCTACTGCCAATTGTTACCCTTGAGGTTGCTGCATCTTGTTCTTCTCTTGTTGGATCTACTATAATTTTATTTCCAATTTTATATGCAGTTATTGCTATTGGGGTCACATCGTTCAATGGTAGTGGATTATCAGTTGGGTGTTTGTAGTTAATTATTCCGGTCTCTTTATCAAAACTTGGCAATTTAGCAGTTTTCATTGCAGCTATTGCTCCGATTCCTGCGGCATCCATAAGATTTCCATCATCGTTTAGAGTGTAAATGTCTACAAAGAGTGTCCATACCCTTTTTCCTTCTTCGATACATAATCCTTCCCATTTTATAAATCCACTTTCTCTTAGTCCTCTGTCTAATACTCGTCCGAACTCAATTACTGGGAATTTTGGTGGTCCAGATTCAAATCTTGGAGAGCTCATTGGTGAAAGTTCTGCTGAGACCATAAAATTTCCCTTATTTGGACTGTCAGCATATGGTTCTGCTGTTGCAAGTTTTACACCTACTATTACGTCGGTATTTCCTAATTTTACTCTTGCTGATCCTTCTGCGTTTATACTTACTCCAGTTTCTATAGATAGTTCTCTAAATTCTTCTGGTTTTCTTCCATCGAATCTTTTTCCAGTGTTAAGATATTCTGCTATTTTTTTAGAGTTTATACTTATTTCTTCCATTTTATTTCTTTCCTCCTTCGATTAATTTTCCGACATTCTTAAGTGCTTCTTTTTGAACTTCGTGTATTTCTTTACAGGCTGCTTCTGCCATTTTTATAGCCTCTTTTAATTCTTCTTTATTTATTTTACCATCTAATTGCAAATGTGTAACTTTTCCGGATTGCGTCATTGATACAGGGATATCTGTTGGACCTTCTCCTTCTTCGAAATCTTCTTCGGCTTTATCTAAGTCTATAACTAAAGTTTTGTCTAGTTTTCCTGATGATACCGAAGAAACCATTTCTTTCATTGGTATTCCTGCGTGTGCAATAGCCATAGCTGCAGCGTTAATTCCTGCGCATCTTGTTCCGGCATCAGCTTGAATAATATTTATATGGACATCTATAACCATTCCTGGGAATTTCTCTAGCATTAGTACAGGGGTGATTGCCCATTCTGTTATTTTTGAAATTTCAGTGCTACGTCTTGATGGTCCTGGTCGTATTCTGTCGTTTACAGAAAAACTAATCATATTATATTTACATCTAAGTGTTGCTCGTTTCGGGTTTCTTTGACTTCTCGGGTGATGTTCTCTTGGTCCATAAACAGCTGCGTATGCAATTGTTTTTCCTGATTGAAACATAGCGCTACCGTTGGCATTTGGGATTATTCCTACTTTTGCAGCTATTGGCCGCATTTCTGTTAATTCTCTCCCATCCATTCTTTTAAAATTTTCTGCCATTTTAGTTTTTATTTTCCTCAAACCATTTAGTTATATCTTCTGTTAATCCACCTTGTGCCGAATTTTTTTCTATAAAGAGTACAGCTTTCTTTGCCAATATTTCTTTTTCTATTGAAGATCCTCTTATGTGAACAAATCCATTTTGCCCTACGGTTAGTTCGCATCCGGTGCTATCTTTTATTAAATTTACCATACTTCCTTCTTTTCCAATTATTCTTGGAACTTTGTTTGGATTAACTTTTACTATAAGACCACCTTCTATTTTCCCAAGGCCACGAGATTTTATTGAAAGATCAGTTCCACGTCTATTCATATTCCAAATTTTTGCAATTACCATGTCTCCAATTTTCATGACTTCTTCAAGTCCGTCTTTATTTACGTACATGGGAACTTCTGTTAGAGATAAAAATCCAGTTTCTGGTCCGTTAAAATTAATTAGCCATCCGTTAAACATAATATTTTCTACTTCACCTATAACAATGTTTCCTCTTCGTGGTAAATACGCTCCTGAAAGTGGAATGATTTTTATAAGTTCATTTGAGATTTCTGCAAGACCATATTTTTGAGAAATTATTTTTCCATCTTCTTTTATGGTGTTTTCGCCAGGTAATGCATTGGTGTTTTCGGCAATGATCTCGCCGGGTATTACGATTTGTCTGTT
>Ga0208904_1001630_pt1 | contig 15062 bp, 38 predicted proteins | sample AntAceMetag02UKB_FD_184774 | JGI IMG/M metagenome (GOLD analysis project Ga0208904, IMG submission 184774) | Saline lake microbial communities from Ace Lake, Antarctica - Antarctic Ace Lake Metagenome 02UKB (SPAdes) (version 2) | ecosystem: Environmental > Aquatic > Non-marine Saline and...
TTGGGATTGGTTTTCTCGTCGGTTGGGGTATTCATTCTTTAATTAGGAGGCTTAGGAAGTAATGGCACTTAAAGATTGGAAGAAGGTAAGGGACGGAACGGACACTTGGGAGAATAAGGTCAAGGGTGGAAGAATAAGAGTTTATCGTTTTTCAAAAGGTTACGAAGTGGCTGGTAAATATCCGTGGAGTGTTTATAATGCAATAGAAGATAAACAAGACGTTTTTAAGACAAAATCTCAAGCAATCAACTTCGCTAAATCTTATATGAGGTCTCATTAAAATGCCAGAAAAATACAAAAATATTAAAGTGGGAAAGAATCAGATTTTTTGGGACGGAGAGGTTTGGAATGTGGAAGTTTTTGAATTTATGGACGGCAAGACACCGATGTATTCTCTGGCGAATGTTTATAAGAAAAAAGAGACCGCAATGAAGGTAGCAAAAATCGTAGATAGAAATAACGTATCCAGAATAGTAGGGAGGTATCCAGAATAAAATGCCAACAATAGAATTTACAGACTTGAAAACGAAAAAGAAATTTAGAACAGATGATTTCAGATTCGAGGTAAGAGAAGGACGTGGTAGGGATATTCCTTTCGCCGTCGCTGAAAACCCGTCTGGGAGTGAGTCTTGGAAAATAGTTTCTCAAAAATTCTTCGAGGAGTTCGGATAATGGGAAAATTTTTTGAATATATTGGAGCAAAGCATACGGCACATAATCAATATGGGTATAGGAAGGATAATGTTTTTTATATTATAGAAAAGAAAGAAGATATGTTTAAGGTAGAAAAGGTTAGTGAGTATAGTGGAAATAAAACATCTTCTTGGAAAAATCTTAGACGATTGAAAGCGTTAATTAGAACATTCGATACAAAAACAGAAATAGGAGAAGATTACTTAAATACTTAAAATGGCAATAGAAATCGGCGGAAAAGAATATAGGGAATTAAGAAGCGATGAAGATGTTATAACGGTTAAGGGGCATAGAATTCGTTGGAATAATAAGCAAGGAAGATATACGATTAGAAAAGACGGAAGACAGATTTATGATACTGAATATTACGACGATGCCATAAGGTTCGTCGTGGGAGAATAGTTTGATGGCGACTAAAGATTGGGAACAGACGGTAAATCAAAAAGATTACAAGGTGTGGCGAAACGACGCAACAGAAAAACAAGTCGCAGTCTATCGAAGTATTTTCATGGTTTTGAATTTGAAAAGCGGTAAGAATAGGAATTTTCATAAAGCAAATATGTCTCAGGCAATCACGTCGGCTAAATCGTATATGAGGTCTCATTGATGGCAACTAAAAAGAAACAAGAACAATTAGCAAAAAGTCTAAAGAAGCTATCAGACAATAAAGATTTCTTCGCAAAGGCTGGTTACAAGTGGGACGATAAAAAGAGCAATGTAGATGTATGGACAACAGCAGAAGACAGCTTCTACAAAGATTTACCGTTGTCTGAGGGTTATGGCTCATGGGTTCATCCAAGATTTAGGAAATGGTTAGATAAAAATAAATTAGCGTTTGAGTTCTACGACGGTGGGACTCTTCATATCTTCGAGGAAAATTAAAATGTCAGAATATAAGATAGTAAGAATGAACATCGGAGGAGAATGGGAATACACCGTCAATAGAGTAGAAGGAAGAGACCTTATCCCAACAAGACCAATAAGATATTACAAAACGGTGGCTGGTGCGAAAAAGAGAATTAAACAGTTGAAGAAGGGAATTTAAATGAGAGATTCAAGAGGTTATGAAGTCGTTGCTCATAATAAAACATTCGAGCAAGTAAATACTGGTAAAGAAATATTCAGAAAAAATGGTGTTTACGTTATGGATTCACATATCCCAAATACAACAAATTCTTATTTGATAGTGTTTTTTGTTTCAGGCTCTAACGGTGATGAATATGGACAATTCCCGACTAAAGCAAAGGCGTTATCAAAAGCCCGTAAGATGGCTAGTTTGAGTTTAAATGAAAGGAGAAAATTCGACGAATAATGGCAGTTAAAAATTGGAGAAAACAAGAAGTCGGAACGATAGGGAATACTCATAATATTATCTGGTGGCAAAAAAAAGGAACTTCTCACGACGATAGATTAGAATTATGGAGAGCAGAAACGATTGAGTTTACCCCAGTAAGAAAAGAGTTCTCAGTTTGGGGAGTATCTCATAGGACAATCGTAACAAAAAACTTTAAGACCAAGAATGAAGCTATGAAATTTGCTAAATCGTTTATGAGCAAAAACTGATGGTATGGAAAAAGATTGGTGAGTATACATGGGATAAGCCAAATAAGAAAAGACCATTAAGCACGATAAATCCAGAAGAGAGAATTTCGGTTGAAAAGTTTTATGATGGATGGAATGTTTTTATTTCTTCGACGGATAAAGAATCTTCTAAAGATTTCAAAACAAAATCCCAAGCGCTTTCGTTCGCTAAATCGTATATGAGGAAGAATCCGTAAGATGGCAAGTAAGGAAAAAAAAGAAAATCTAATCAAATTTATCAATCATCAAATTAGCGTAGATTTAACCCCGTATATCGACGAGAAAAATTCAACTAGGAGATATATTAATTTAGATTGGAATGATATGTCACATTCAGAACAGGTCGCATTAAAAACATTCGAGCTTAGGGGTGGCAAGAGTCGTTATCATTTAGAAGACAATGGTGGTCTAGGCATGGCGATGTTCGTAAAATAAGATGGTAAAAAAAACAACCCCAACAAAAATATGGAATATTTATCAGAAGTATGATTTAATGGGTGAGAGGTCTGAATATAAGTTTTTGAGATTTGAAGATAACGGAATCGGAGAATTAGGAGTCTATAATAAAAATACTGGTAGTCAGATAGAATCAATTTCCGCAGGGCGTATGAAGAAGAAAGAATTTGTAGATTTGATAAACGAGATTATAGAAAAGAAACCAAAGAACGGAAGTGAGTGGTTAGCTAATTTTTAAGTTTTGTCGCATAGTTATAGGTCGATAGTTATAAGAATTTCTATAATTAAGAATTACATTTGTTAAACAATTCTTCAGAAATAATAGGCTCGTGACTACCTTTATATTTGATTTCTTCAGTCCTAATAATATTGCCATCGGAATCTTTGTATTTTTTAGTATAACATACAAATCCCGAAAATAAGCCTTTCTTAGCGTTTTTTATTATCCGATAGTATTTTCCCTTAGTAACCTTATAATCTTTCATTGTAGCCTTGTAATCACGCCCAGAAACATAGTCAGAAAGCAAGTCTGGTATAATCTTAGACTCAGATTTCTTAATTACCCAATTTTTATCTTTATCATATTTATACCCAAAAGAGGCAGGAACACATGGAAGCGATTTACTAACTTTAATTTTTTCTGATAGTTTAGCATAATTCTTAGCATCAAAAATAACCTGCTCATCAACAACACTCATAACCCTATCCCCAATGTTAGATGGGTCTAGAAAATCATTTTTCATAATAGCAAAAACCTTTATATCATAAGATTGCAAATCAATAAGGGTCTCTTTGAAGAATGTAGAATCTCTGGCAAATCTCTTAGAATCCTTAACAAGAATATAAACATTAATCTCTGGGTTTTGTTTCTTAAATTGCTTAGCCTTTTCAATCTGAATTTTTATACCCCTTCTAGACCTATCGCCACCACTTATGTCTCTATCTTCTTCAGTAGAATCATGAGTCCAACCCTTATCTTTACATGTGATTATTATTATGTCGTTTTGATTATTTATAGAGACATCTGTATTTTTCTTATCATCTGGAGATTTTCTAGAATATCCGAATGCACGTGTTAGCTTATTCGTGTTATCTTCCATCTTAATGTAGAACATTTGGTGCTGTCAGTTTAATAATCTTTTTAACATTAGCAACAGTAAGAGGCTCGTTATATTTAATTTTTATAAGTTTTATTTTCTTATGACGGCACATAGCATTTTTTTTTATATCCCTTCCTCTTTGTGAATCAAAATCAGATTTGAAAACCTCTTCGCAGACCCTCCTGTCATAGTGTTGTTCTCCGTCATATTCAAAAGCTAGATTAAGTTTGTGGATATAGAAATCAAGCTCAAGAGGTTTAACCCGTCTTCTATCGTGTCTCTTTATTATGTCGTTAGGAAATATTTTAGACAAGATAACTCCAAGTTTTTCTTCATTTTTAAAAATCCTCTTTTTTAATATATGTATAACTCTATTTTCAGACTTCTTAACTTTTTTAGATTCTCCAACTTTATATGAACCAACAATAAGATAAGGAACATCCCTCCTTAATTCATATCCCCTAAAAACACACTCGTCTATTCCATATCCCCTGCTGAGAATTTCTTCTTTGCTCAATGACGGGATTTTGAACTTGCCACTATCTTTCCAGAAATGTCTCTTATGAGATTTTACATCATGAGAATGAACAATATCTTTTCTAACAATGCCAGAAGGAGTCCATTTATAATATTCTGCGTACTCTTTTTTTTGCACAAGGTAGCATATTTTTTTCATTAAAGAAACAACGGTCTCTACAGTTATTCTCTGCTCTTCTGTTGCATCGTCAGGGATTATAAGTTTCTTAGAAAAATGATTATAAGGTATAATAAAAGATTGTGGGTTTAGCCCCTCTTCATACGGATTATTTATATTAGCACCATAATCAAGCCAAAGAGTAACTAAGGCTATCGCCTTAATTTTACCATCATCATCTTTAATAGCCTGTAGATAAAATCCATTCGTTATTTTTATTATAACATCACCAAATCTCTTTCTGGTAACCTGATGAGCCATGGGGTATTCTAAAAAAACTTTATCGAACGGAAAAATAATTTTTGAATTTACTTCATTCATAGAATCTAACCTTTCTTTATTCGGAGAAAATATTATTATCTCTTTTTTATCTAAGCCATCAAAAATAGTTTTCATATCATCAACAGTCTCGGAAGAAATGTTACCCTTCATAATCCACTTTATATCCTTAAAATATTTATTAAACGATGCCCCAGAAATGGTTTGCATAGATAACATATTTTCATAGGTAGGAGCAAATACATCTTTAAGCATCTTCTCAGTAATCATTTTAGAATACCTCCATATCTTTTTTGTAGAGTTTTGTTGAATTTGCTATTGTCAATAAAATAATTGGCAAGAAGATTACCATTATTTGTAAGCACAAAAGTATTAGAATTTCCATGTCCGCCATCCGATTCTGAATGAATAACAAAGCCCTCTTCCGCAAGTATATTCAATTGTTTATAGATTACTGGTTGTGATTTTTTTACGTCTCTTGATAGCTTAGAGCCATGACTTTTGCCATTCTCATGAATATAGAGTACGATGGTCTCAGTCCATTTTCTTCTATAAGGAGGAAGTCTTTTCTTCATAACATTTAGACGAATAAAGACTATATAAACTTTACCCCTTATAGAACCAAGAATACCTATGAAGTCTCCAGTCCTTTGTCATTTTCCCTATGTTGCCTTCATCGTTATCCTTAACTACAATCTCGCACATCCTGACTGCCTTACAGTTATATCTATTTTTAGCATTAGAAAATCCCTTCACCCAAAAAGTCCCAACCCACATCCTCTCAGCAATATATTGCTCTAATTTCTCTTTTGTATTGATTTCAGAAACATGAGGCGTGAATCTTCCTATTTCCTTTCTCAGGGGTATCGGAGTAATTTTAGACATCTTCGCCCGAGTCCATCTAGGTAATCTCAAATAACCTTCCTGACTCATCATACGAATCTCCCAGCACCAAATTTCAATGAACTCTTTATTTCCAATCCTTTTTTCATATCGGACTCGGCGCTTGTTTTGGGTAGGCTTTCCTTTATACGTCTTATGCTTCTTCCCTAAATCCGAACGTGTACGTCTTTGTTTTTTATCTACTGCTCCAAAAGTTTTACTCATTGTGTTATTTTTTTAGCCATTTTTAATTATTGTTTAGCCGTTATACAAACAAGCCAAGCGCCTCCTCTCATAGTAATCCCCGTTGTAATCGAGTGAAATTTACCCTAAGAGAGAACTTTCCTATTGTTTTATGTACCGCCATGTTCTTATGCGTCCCCTTCCGAACCAGTTGAGCCAAGCCAACGATTTAGTTTTACCGACGGTAAACCATACCAACCGAGGCATCGAGCTATCCCCAATCCATCTTTCTTTTTCCCCAGCCGACAAACATTATCCATAGCCATTATCCTGTTTTTCTTTTATCTGAAATAGCATTCGCGGTGCTATTGACTATTTATATTAGATTAAGAAATTTATAAACTTATGCTTAGCCGAAAAAAATCCCTAGCTGGAAACAGCCTTTTAAGAAATGCCTAGCCATCAGTTAAGGCTTTCGAGAACTTTATCCTCATCGGACTTCTCGGCATCCTTCAAGAATCCGAATTCATAATCATCGCTATCCTTCGCGGACTTGCCGACCTTTTTATCTGGCACTCCACCTGCAATCGATTCGCTATCCTGAGCCTCATAAGATTCTTCAACATCTGAGATAACTTCTGGAGCATTAAGAATTTCAACGCCTTCAACTTCTTCCTTCATCACTCCATCTCCAATCATCGGAGCAATAATTTCGGGGCTAGTCTGCGCCTCTCTATCTTCATCCAATTTTTCATTCCACTTTTCGATATACTTTCCAACGGTTGAGTGATGGATGTTTAGCTCCTTCCCAATCTTAGTAAGCGATAACTTCGGATTCTCCTTCTTCTTCTCCCAGCAAAGTTTCATAATCGTATCTCTATTCTTGTCTTCAACCTTCGGCTTATCTTCTTTCGGCTTTTCAACTTGATTATTTTCTTGGGATTCTTTTGTCGCCTCTTCTCTACGTCTACGTTCTTCTTCTTCCTTTTTCAGTTTTCTTTCAATGAATTCTTTGGTTTCTAGCTCTTCCGAATTATATTCGTCTCTCATAAACTTAACTAACTCATCATACTTCTTCATATTGCTACCGAAATGCTTTCGATACATCTCAATCCAATTATAATCTGGTTCTTTGTGCATATGTCTGGGCATAAATACCCGAAAAATTCCATCATCTTCTTTATCATACATCAAGTATCCGCATTGATTATCAACCAACTCTTTCAATTCGCCCTTCACAGTCTTTCCGTACGCACAAGCCTTTCCTACAACTTCACGGTCTTTTGGATTCAATTTTCCGAACAAAGTAATCGTACAAGACCCTTTAATTTTATCATCCGTATCAGACCAGTTCTGGCTATCGCAAATACTAGACATTCCATGCCCCTTACTTCGAATAGTAACCATTGCCTTTGTGATTGCGTGAGATAAAAAATATTTATAACCTTGAGGCAATCTCGGACAAAGCGACTTAATTTCTGGGATAACCAAAAGAATCGGTTTCTTTGCTAGGTGAGAATTGTTTACGATATTACTAAGCAGATTCAAAACCATAAACTCTTTCAACTTTTCATCCTTCAACCACATACTAAGAAAAACGTGATAATTAGTTGAGTCGTTTAGAATCTCTTTCCAATCTAGTTTCATCTCGCAGGTCTCTTTTCTTAGAAAATAGTTCTTACGAAACGGACTAAGCAAATTCCCAATCTCGGCTACAGATTTAGAAGTCCCACCACCAGAAGATAAAAACCAATTCTTAGCATCCGACACAGCTTTTCGTTTAGACTTTTTACCCTCTGTCAGTCTCTCAATACTATGTAGAAAATCATAAAGTCCAGCATTTCTAGGCAAATCGGATGCAACTCTCATCATTAACTTAATCGCCTCAGAATCAAAAGAACTCTCAAGATGAATCGACCAGTCCTCTCGGGTCATGCTTTTAATCGGAACGGTGAAGAAATTTACGTCAGGAAGTAAACCTTTCGGAATGTTGAATGTAAAAGGATGATAAAGTTTACAAGGATGAATTTCTTTTCTCATTCCGTCTAATTGTAGTTGATTAACGTGATATTTTTCTTTTGGCTCGTATTGAACGAATGAACCCTCCGCTTCGTCCTTTGGGTCTGCAAGATAAATCACGACTCCGTTTGTTTCCTTTCTCCACTCTTCAACAATAAATTCAGAACTTAATCCTTTACCATGTCCAGACGTAGCAAAAATACCAAGTTGAAACGGTTGAATCTTTCCATAGTCATCTTTGAATCCCCAATAAGTTTTATTATTAAGATAGTGAGTCTGAACCATTTTTGCTCCCTGTTCTTTTTAGAAAACAATCAAAACATTCTTCCTCTGATTCTAAATTACCCTCACCCTCTGCCCATTGTAAATACATAGTCATAGAAAGGATATTGGAATCCAAGATAATAACACCATCAGTCTCATGTCCACATTTATATTTCATGCTTCCACCACAGGTTTCGGCGCATCTCCAACCTTTCGTTTATCCAATTCTCCAGTAGCTCTATAACCTTTTTGTTGAAAGATTTTGAAATCTTCATTACGGATATTCATTTTCTGAATCGAAGTACAACTAATCACGAAAACGAACAAAGCATACAAGTCTGGCTTAATCATAGAAATATTTTCAGCGTTCTCTAGAAATTGTTTATAGTTGGGAGTATCTTTTTTCTTGAAGTCATTTGTGTCCAGAGTATCGTAAGCCCTTTTTGTTTCATCGACTTTTCTATCGAACTTGATAAGTTGCTTTTTAAAATCCGCCCAGCTATTGCCTATTCGATTAGTCACGGCTTTGTTCGGAGAATTATCATCCTTCAATAGCTTGACAAGTTTTTCTTCGCCAATAATATTAATCATCATGTCTAAAAATTCTTTCATGTAATAAACATCGTTCCCAAGAGTAGAACCACCGAAGTAAGCTAATTTCTTTAGGGCAATCTGAGAAAATACTTGGTTAATAGGAATTAAATCAGTCATATCTATTTACGGCAAACATCCCACTTCTATAAGTATCTCCGAAAATTTCACCAGCCTCCTTTTTTATATTAAGAATCTCAATGGCTGTTTCAATAACTTTCATATCAGTCTTAACAAAATCCATAAGTTTATTACACGCATCAAAATCAAAATCTCCATCCGCCTGAGATTCAATCAAGTCTTTCATCAAGTTATTCTTCTTCTTAATATTCAAATCCTCAAATCCAGTAATGGCTAATGAAATCGAATAAACAGAATAAAAGTGCCAAAGAGATTCAATTTTTTTTTTATTCATACTAGCCTCTGTGTAAAACTCAATACGCTTATTCATTAAGATACCGACTAATTTCATTCGTCCTTAACCTCCCCATACATCCTAAAGAAATCATCAATATCAAAAAGATTCTCACTAAGAGTCCGCTTAATTTCCATCTCAGTCATATAATCACCAAGACTATCACCACCGCCGTATTCCATATTCATACGAGATAATTCCTTACAAAGAACCTGAAAATGCAAAATAAAAGCCTTAGCCTCACCATCTGCGATATAATTAAATCTATTCTTAAATTCCCTGTACGCCTCTGTAAACTCGATTGAAAATTCGATTGCGTCTTTATTAACGGATAGATTCTTCTTTAATTTAAAATTCAACTCAAACCCTCCAGCCGTTTTATACTCACTAAAAATCTCCTTCAAGGTTTTAGCAACGATTGGCACACCAGCTTTACCTTCTTCATCCTCTTTCAGCCACGTTTTTTCTAAATCATTCATTGGTTTATTTTCCATTGTATTTATCCTCAAAAAATTTATCTAGTACCTTAATGATGCAATCCGCTAGGGTCTTATTGTCATTATCAATTTTATAATGTTTCAACTTTTTATTCAATTTCTCTGGTATATCTAGTTGTATTTTCATATATTAACGTATATCACGAGGTATTTAAGCCTTTTGGGAAAACACGCTTTACTCAATAGACCCTAATCAACGATTTTTTTAAAACTTCAAAACCCCCACTCAAAAAAAATAATTCGTTTCATCGTCGCTGAGAGCCTATTTTCTAAGAAGGTTTTATTAAGGAAGTTGCCTTTATAGTATTAGAATGGAGGACAAAACAAATGGAAAAAACAGATAGAATAGACGAACTAGACTCTAAGGGTTGGCTTAATCTCTCAAAAGAAGAAATGGAAGAAAGAAAAAACCTAGATGGTATAAGTAAATTCCTAAGTGAAGTTGCTACACCTTTGGCTAATAAAATGTTGAATGAAAATAGTAAACACAACTAGAGCAAGTATGATGAGCCAGATAGCCGAGCTTAGATTCTTCAATATCATAACTGGAGAACAAAAGAGCAGGAAATGATTAAGAAGGTTGATACTTGGAGCAAAGCTCAATAATAATAAAAACTTTATTTTTTTTTCTTAAATTTCTCCCCACAACAGCCTCTCAATGCGAGATGCCAACAAACATCGCATATCATCGAGACTATGAAAAGTAGTTTATTACTTAGGTGATTGCCTGTTTAAAGCAATTTATTGGTTTGGCGTATAGCCTTTTAGTTGTGAAGAGTTTGATTTTAAAATAGACAAAATAAAGAAGACCAAATGTCGCGATAAGACCGCCTAAAACAATTAAAACATCTCCAAGTGAATACATTATAAATCCATTTGGTATTGGTAGTTTATACTTGTCAGAGAACTGATGGTCGTTAATTTCAGAAATATTTTGATAATCAAAATGCGTATTACTATCTCTATAATAATCAGTTAGAACAGGCATCCTTCCTTCGTTGGTTGTCAAAGCCCAGTTATTAGTAAAAGCTCCAGCAAGTAAAAAGATAACCCCAACTAAGATAATCTGATTAATTGACAGCTCTTTTATTTTCTCTTCTAATTTTTGTAATTTTTCCATGTTTTCCTCTTTATTATATGCTTTCTCTTTCAGGTAAAAAAAATAAAATAAAAAATTTGTGTTTATTAGGTAAAGTCGTAATCAACTGTTTCGACTCCTTCCTTTTTGTTTTTATAATAACTAACCGCGCTATATCCAAGACCAGCAATAGATATTCCAATTAATATGGCTATGATGATTTGAGTAAGTGTAAACCCAGTATCTCGAAATTCAATATCTTTCTCTGTAATAATGTTGTCTAAATAAATCGTCTCGGTATCATTGATATATTCAGGAACATAAACCGTGACGTTTCTATCAACGTATCTAGTTGAACTTCCACCACTACTCCCACCGCCATTTACGGTTTTGATTACTTCTCGAGTCACTTCATCAAAAAAGACCAACGTAAACGAATCGTCATCCATCATCGAATTAGTCATTACGGTAATGTTCCCGTTCTCAAATTCTACGGTAAGACCAGATAAGTCAGATGAGTTTCCATATACAGTATAAACAGGATTAATAAGCTCAGTCTCAAAAGTCATAGACTCTCCAGAGAACATAGCCATAGCACTTGCTATCATTAAAATTCCTAGTGTGATTGTTGTTATTTGTTTCTTCATTTTTTTCCTCCTGAAATTTAATTCAAGTATGATGGGTAGTTTTTATTCCCCCCAGAGAATATCAAAAAAAATAAAAAATAAAGTTTTGATTTTATGCGATGATAGTTGTAACAATAGCGCTTCCTTCAAAGTGAGCATCTACGTCATAAACTGGTGTAATTTCTAAACCAGAATAAACAGTTACATCTCCATTAGCATTATATTGGATTAAGTTTGTTTCAAAGTAAAACTCACTAGCCCTAGACCAGTCAATTACTCCAGACACAACAGCATCAGATGGTACATACCAAATCTTTGCTCCGTGACATTCTGAATAACCTTCGATAGCACACATATCATATTCATCTGCGTTTCCGTCAGCTTCGTATGGTAAGTTTCCTACAACTTCGCTAACAGCGATTGTAGTTGCTGGATTGTCAAATCGGTCAGAGTTATCTTTGTAGTAAACTAATTCATAACCTGCGATAGGCGAAGTAACTTCTGCATTGAAAGAATCTCCAACAACAGTATATTCTACTTCAACCTTATCATCAACTAAGTCCCATGACTCAGCATCAAAATCAACTACTTTCTTTGAAAGCTCTAAACTTCCAATATACTCAACTGCGATTTCGATTGGCGCATCATTTGTAATAGATACAAGAACGTCAAAAGGCGCATCATTGGTAATAGTAATTAAATCTCCAGTAATTTGCTCTCCAGCAAATGCAGATAAAGACTCTGGTGATAACCCGTCAATAGAGATAGGTAACTCAACATTAATTTCCTGCTCGATTGTTCCGTAGTAAGTAACTACAGAAGCTACGACTAAAGCCATAGCAAACAAACCCATTAATCCGAATGTTAATATTTTTTTATTCATTTTTTCCTCCTGTGAAATTTAGTTTGAGTTTTCATCTTCTAGCTCCCTGTCTCAATAATCTCTTAGCTCGTTTATTCATACAAATATCACACCTATGCTTAACTCCTTCAACTTCCCAGCCTTTCTTTTCGATTTCAGTATTTGCTTCCTTTTGATTCGATGCCTTAACCCATTCAACACCTTCATCACAGAAGTCACAATTTACCACGAACTCATTAACTTTGCTTAGGCTCATCGTAACGCCTCAATAAGTTTATGTCTAGCTCTTTGTTCTTTCATTAGTTGTCTCTGAACGTCTACAAACGGGTTTTTCTCTGATGGTCTGGAATACGCGACGAAGTGCCATATAGCAAACACGACTGAATTAAAAAAACGTCTCATGTTGTTTCTATCCTCAATGTTATATTCCTTAATGAAAGCCAAAAGCAAATAAGTAAAATCATAGAATCTGGGACAGGAACTTCGATGAGGAAAGATAACACAAGACAAAGAATTATCCAAATCATACCAGATATATCAGTAAGTATGTCTAAACTCTTCATCTAAACGCCTCCAAGATTTCTTCTCTTCTCTCATCTTGACCCTGCTTGGCTAGGATGTTACTTATATTCATATCGACTTCTTCCTGTTTATTCATTATTAACCACCCTACGTCCAAACGAATGAAAGCCCTTTAGCGTCGGTCTACAACTACAAGGAACTCGATAACCACTTTGACGATTTAATCTTCTAATTCTTTTCTCGGTCAGTTTGCAATAGATACAATAATTTTCTTCGATTTTTTGAGTCTTAGTGGTTTCGGAGTTAGGGACTACTCCTACCGCCACCTCAGTTTTTTGCTCCCCAGCTTTTTTTCCTGAATTTGATTCCATTATGCGCCAACCTCTTGAATACTTAAAATAGCGATTTTAGAAAGGCTAACTTTCTTATCTTTCATGTCAATTAAATCAATAGAATTTTCATCAGCACTAAGAACTTTACCGACGTAGTAATAATCATTTGTAAGAACTATCTTCACTCTTAATCCCACATAATTAATTAATTCCATGATTTACTTAATACAACCCCCTTTATATACTTTTAGGTTAAAGCTATATATTTTAAGATTAATCAATTTAACAGAAACACTTATAAAGAAGGTTGCTTTAGAAAATCCATGCCAACGAAAAAAATTGAGGTCGAGATGTATGATTGTCTTCGGTGTGGAAAGACTTGGACACCAAGAGGTTACGACGAAACTAAGAAATTAGCAGACTACGAAAAACCGAAAGTTTGTCCAAACTGTAATTCTCATTTATGGGACACTCCTCGAAAAAACAAAATTGATAAATCTAAAATGGCGAAGAGGGTGGATAAAAAATGACGAAAGGACGACACACAAAGGCATTTAGTATAGACGGGCAACGATGCTCAGTAGAAAAATGTAGAAAATTAGCAAAGGATATAGTAGAAGGAGAGCATCTTTGCAGGATTCACTCGCCAAAAAGAGAACACATGATTAATCTAAACAAAAAGGAGAAAAAGAAATGAAAACTAAACTAGGTGATAATTTCAAATGAATTTTTTGAATAAGGGTTGATGAAAAATAAAAAAAAGAAAGGTGATGGTAGAGGACAATGGATAGAAAACGGAATACTCAAAAAGGAACTCAGCGGATATGTTTTTGTACGTGTAGGTGCGACTTGGGAAGCCGAACACAGATTAATTGTCGAAGAAAAAATAAAAAGGAGATTAACTGAAAATGAAGTTATACATCACATCAGCCTTCAAAAGCAGGATAATAGGATTAGTAATTTAATGGTATTTGAAAATCAAAAAGCGCATCAATCATTTCACTTAAAGTTACAACAACACGGAATGACAAACCCTCTAAGAAGACAAATAATAAATCGTTGGGAGAGATTTAAATGTTAGAAGAAATAGACTCAGAGAACCCAACAGTAGAAGTAACCGCAATGATTTGTTTCTCTCATACAGAATCAAGAAAGCTAATCGGCACAGACAAGCCAAGAGGAACTTACGAAAGACAAGGATGTTTTCAATGCAATGGAGAGGCAAGGGATTGTAATTGTTATATTCCGACAGTAGTTAAATATCGAATGACTCAGAATACTAAACCATATGAAGATTCGATGCGGAGGAAAAAATGAGCTTTGAATCTAAATTCAGAAACTTCGTAGGAAGACTACAAAACGGCGACTTCACACAAATTGAATTATCTAAGATGGGCGACGAACTACTAAGACAGTACAACGAAGAAAGAAAAGAAAACATAAGCGGTTGGCACGGGAAGAGTTCTTTTGAATTAGTAAACGTAGTCGATAATATAATCGTAACCAAATTCCAAAAACCAGAACGAGGCGCAGAGCCAAAGGAAGTAAAGACCATAATAAGCGTACAAGAATTAAGAAATTTGATGGCTTCGATAAATTTCCTATGGTCGAGACGAGGAGATAAAGATTTTATTAAATCAACAGAGATAGGTCAAGTTCTATATCACACAGAGTGGGACAATATCTTCAAGAATCGAAAGGTTCACAATAAATTTACAATCATGCTTAACGTCTTAGACAAAAAAGAAATAATCGAATATACTGGTGGGAGGGTTCGAGTAAAATGAGTAGAACAATCTGTTTCATAGATAAGGATGGAATGTGCGGAACTTGTAGCGAGGAAGCTCTAGGAAAAGATACAATAGATTGTAATAACTGTCCTTTCAAAAAACAATTTGAAGGTAAGGAAAAAGATAACTTTACTTTCTGTAAATGGCTAGGCGAACTAAAAGACGAGTTAGATAGTAGAGGCGAATAATGGAAATAGA
>Ga0208904_1001633_pt1 | contig 15047 bp, 16 predicted proteins | sample AntAceMetag02UKB_FD_184774 | JGI IMG/M metagenome (GOLD analysis project Ga0208904, IMG submission 184774) | Saline lake microbial communities from Ace Lake, Antarctica - Antarctic Ace Lake Metagenome 02UKB (SPAdes) (version 2) | ecosystem: Environmental > Aquatic > Non-marine Saline and...
CGCCTGCACCTTCTCGTCGACTTTCTTTTCGACCGGCGCTATCGCCAGCTTCGGAGTCTTCTTCGTCTTGTTCGTCTGCATCTTCTTGCGTTTAGCCATTTGTCTGTACTCCCGTAGTTAAGGTTTATACGAACATGCAGAGAACTTGAACGCGGCAATTCACGTCACTGCCTGCTTCCACTCCGGTTGCATCCAGAGTATCACCCGCGGCCACGTCCGTCTGTGCGTCGTCAATCGTCGTGAACGGAATCCTGATTTTGTCAGCTACATTGACGCTGATAGTGTCGGTGATGTCACTGCCGCCAGAATTAGACAGCTTCACAGTGTCGCCAGCCGCGCCAGCACCAACCGTCTTGATGATCGTGGCGTCTATCACGCGGAGCGTCTTGCCCGCGGGGACGGTGAAAGAATGGACAAGATCGGCTGAGACGACCTCAAACGACAGCATGAACGTAACGCCAGCCTTGGCGTCGTTGACGGTCTGGGCCGCTTTGCCGATGCTGTACGGCAAGTCCTGGACGGTGTTGTCGTCGCCGTCGATGGTCTTGTTGGTAAGAACCTGGGCGAGTGCGGCCACAACCAGCGTGTCGGCTGAGTTTGCCAAGTCGGGAATCGTAACCGAACTCGCACCAGCAGTCTGATCCGCTACTGTCAAGGTCACGGCCTGTGCGGTAGCGTCTGCCGTGCTGATTACAAACGAACCACTTGTCTTGCCGAGAATAGTAAACGTGCCCGTGTTGGTTTTTCCGGTCGCCAGCGAGATCGTCGGCGTTGTAGCATCGTCGACAACGATAGTCTCGATGTTCGCATCAGTGACGTTCAGGGTGGTGCCAACGATAGTCGAAGGACTTGCAGCGCCGATGGTGCATCCGTCTATCGAGCCACCGTTAATGTCGCAGGTGGCGACAGTGCCGAGGTCAGTTACCGTTGGGGCCGCACCCGCACCGATAGTCACGCCGTCGATGGTTCCACCGTTGATATCCGCTGTCGTGACAGTTCCCAGGTCCGTCCATGTGCCCGTAACTGTCGGGGTAGTGATCGTCACCGCGCCGGTAATCGTGCAGGCATTGATTGTGGGATCAGTGAACGTCTTATTGGTGACTGTCTGGGTCGCGGCTATGCCCATCACTTCGTCGGGTCCGGCTTCGTCCGGGAAGGTGAACGTCGACGCCTGGCTCAAACCGGAAGCAGACAAGATCGCACCGTTCGCGTCAGAGTCGATAGTGAACGAAGCGTTGGTCGTACCTGTCGCCGAGGAAGACGCGGCAATCAACCCGCCACCAGCGGCATCGGCATGGTCGTGAGCCATCGTAGTGAGGTCAGTCAGTGTGTTCATCAGCACACCGGACTCGTGCGAAAGCAATTCGCCAGGGCCTGCGCTGTCGAAGAACGTGAATGTACTGTCCTGTGACAGCCCAGTTGTGTCCAGAATCGCCTCGTCAGCACCAACGCTGATCGTAAACGTGTCTTGGCTAGTCCCAGTCAATGCGGCCCCGACTGTTACCGCCCCGCCGCTACCGTTGTCGGTATGGTCGTGGACCGGCACGCCTTCTCCGGCAATGTCGATGCTGATAACGCCAATGGAGGCACTTTTCACCAGACAGACGCCGATTTCTTCGGTGTAGCCTGTGGTCGGGATGTCCGGTGAAAGCGCACCTGCAGCGCCCAGATAAACCGGGTCGCCCGCCGATCCCCATGTACTCGTATTCTGTGCGGTGAGCAGATAGTGCTTGAAACCCACCGTATCCGCGCTGGCTACGGCAGCCACCGGCAGGAACCACAGATTGCGAGTCTCGGCAACCGTGTCCTCGTCGGCGACGGTGATTTCTCTGAACCCGCTGGTCGTATTGTAGCCCGATTCGTAGGCTATGAGGTTTGCCGCGATGCCGGTTCCGCTGTCGGTCAGTTTCACAGCATCGCTTGAAGGCCCTTCATAATGGCCTTCTTTCGTGAGGTATTGCAACCTGTCGCCCATGCCGATGTAGTTTGCGACAGGGTGCATCTTGTTTACTCTTCGTCGTGTTGCAGCATCGTCTGCAAGTTTGCCAGTAAATTGCTGGCCCGCTACGTCACCTGTTCCTACTGCCATTGTTCTGTCTCCGATTAGTTGGTCCCGGCAACTCGGCGGCCTTCGCCGCTTATGGCTGAGTCACCTCAAGAACTATATTCTGTCGATATCCAATATCATGTCACCGACACGCCAATGCGCACCCTGCGCAGTGGTACTGCTAAACTTTACTTCGTATAGGTTTCCGTCAAGTCCCTTACCGAAATCGACTGTGATTCTGTCCACAAAGTTTTCCTTCGATTTCGGGATAAGTTTGGTCACAAGGGCGTCGGTATCTACTCGGGCGGCAGACCGGTGGCCTGAAACACCCAGCGTTAGCCCATCAGTCACGTTTTCTTTCATATGTGCGTCGAGTCGCCTCAATTTCTGGTCGTATGCCCGGTTCTCCTGCCCGAATAGGCCCTGCCAACTGCAAGCGTAGGCCGCCGCACTGCCCCCGTCCGTCGCGGCGTCGGTGTAGTTGGTTCCAGGCCATTTGAGAATGTTACCATCGTCCATCGCAATCAGCATCACCGGGCTCTGTGTTGGTGTTGAAAGCTCGCACATCGCCGAGATACCCTTCGCTCCGAGGTTGGTTGGATCGAAGATGCTCGTCAAACCACCTTGTCTTTCGTCGAAGATGAGGATTCTCTGTGCTTTGTTAGCGGTTCCGCCCGTCTTTGCTACCGCCATCCAGACTTCCGCCCTGTGACTGTAGTAGCCGCCCACGGTCGCTGTAATGCCCGTAGCTGGTATCGCGGCCATCGTGGGCGTGAAAGCCTCATACGCGGCGTTGTGGACCCCTTCTCGGCTAATCCTGAGCCAAGAGTCGTGACCGACAGCGTGTACTGAACCACCGGCCTGTACGACTGGGGCAAATCCGACCGCTCCGTGCGCCGGGTCGATCATTCGGGGTTTCATTTTACCCCATGCGTTCGGTGTCGCCTGGTAGGTCGATGAGTTGGTGAAGATGAAGAACGAATTACCAACCGACGCGCAGCCGGTAATCAGGCCCGCAATATCGGACGCAATCTCGTTTGAACCGCCGAACGGCTCGAAAACATTGTCGCCCTTCGAGTCTCCAGCCAGCGTAAATACGATGGTCTGGGGCACCATGCAGGGGAATCCGCGTATCGAGGACATCATCACACCGGGCGCAATGGCTGTAAGGCCAGTGGTCGCCGAGTGGATTGAGGTCTTGGACTTCGGGTAGCATTGCAGGTAGATGGCGTGAGAGCCATTCCAGCACCCGTACTCGGCGCCCGGCGGTTGGGAACCTTGATTTTTAAGCCTCGGCTTGGTCGCAACAATCGCATCCGTGCGGTGAATCCCGTCGAAATTGGTCGACGCCGCCAGATTTGAAGGCGTGTAGGTGAACATTTCCTCGTGGAACATGTACGAATACTGCTCCAAACCGTCACCGAGTCCCGCCCGCTCGGTGTTACCCATCGTGACGTATATCTTGTGCGAGTCGAACTCGTAATCGAGATCGGCTGTCTTGTCGCATATCCCCGTACCGTCGCCATTGCACCAGTTGTCTATCCGAATCCCGCCCGAAGAAGAATCGGCAGAGAGCCGGAAGTCCATACTACCGTAGGTCTGCAAGCCGCCAAGAATGCTCTCTTCTCCGGTGACAGAGTTGTAATGCGTGGTAGTCACGTGATACCAGCCTTCTTTGGCGCCCGCGGCGAGGGTGGCGAGAATCGGCCCGACAGTACCTTCGATACCAGCCTTGTAGACGCCGGTGCCTGTCGTCGAGGCCGCGGTGCCGTCCCACTTCGTACCACCCAGGCTGTCGAAGTAGTACATCCGATCGGCCCACATATAGAACCAGCCCGCATCTGAGATACTGTGTACGTTGCTTGCCCGCTTGTTCTTGATGAGCGTCCACGCCGCCGCCGGCGTCGGGTAAGCCTGCCAGTGGTACAGCTTGCCGTCAACCCGCTTTGTCACGACGTAAGTAACGCCGTCCAAAAACGTAGCGACGAACATATTGAGGATTTCGCCCAAAGTGTCGGTGTTCAGGTCGAAGGCGTCGAAACCGATCCGGCCCGATAGAGTTGAATTGCCGTCTACTACAGTGTTCAGCGTGTCGAGACATGTTCCGCTCTGAACGGAATTACCGTACAGTTCGTTGTTAATCGTCCTGAACTGTGCTTTCAGTTTTTTTGACATTTCAATCCAAAGTACAACCGCTGCTCGCTACGTCTCCGAGGTAGCCGTTCCCGTCGTAGATGTACGGGGTCGACGACCTCATTGTTTCGTCGTTCTGTCTCTTGAGCCTTGTCAGTAAGTGCATGTACGCCGCAAAGGTTTCCTGCCAACTTTCGTCCGGTTTGAACGACCTCTGACACCGCGCCAAGGCCAAAAGGTGCCAGCCCCGGTGAAACGGTTGGGGCCAGAGTATTACGGTCGCGCCATCAATCGGCGGGGCGTAACGAAGGTAAACGTATCGGTAGGTCATTCCAGCGGCGGGTGTCGGCGTAACTTCCACTTGCCACACGTATTTCGTAACCTCAGATGTCTTCGGCTGGATTCGGGCTATGATCGGGTCGCCGGTGATGTCCTTGTCGTTATACCTCTGATCCTCGAACGGGTGTGCTTCGTCGGTGAAGTACAGCGGGCCTCTATCGTTGTTCTCATGCAGCCACTTGGGGTCCAGCTTCTCGAACGTGTCGGGCATGTCGGCGGTAGCCGTATCTGCGGTGAGCGTCAAGGTCGCGGTGATCCGCTTGAACAGCCAATCGTGTTCATCCCACAATTCCTCGTAGGATTCGTGGACGATGTTACTCAGACGGTCGGGGACCGTGCCGCCCGCGGCGCTGCGGTCCTGGTTCAACTCGCCGACTATCTGGGCTATCAGCGTCGTCAGCGTCCATTTTTGTTGTGCAACAGCCATCTATTTCGCCTGCTTTTCAAGTTCTTTTCTGCGTTTATTGCTTTTGATTATTTGCTTCAGTGCAGGACCGCCCGCATGACCGATGCCGCGGTCGTGCTTCATCTTGCCAACCACGTCGTTTCGCCCGAGTTCCAGACCATCGAGGAATTGGACTTCCTGCGCCGTGAACTCCCTGCCGCTTTTGTGCAGGTCTGATTCGACGGGCGTCTTCGACCATATTCTCGGTAGCCCTTGATCTAACAGTTTCGTGCCCATTGTTATTCCATTTCGCCCGCCCCTGGCCCCGCGTCTCATAAACGCGGGACCGGGGGAAGGCTTATCTGTAATGCTTTGGTTTACGCTGTTTTCAGCGTACTCTTGACGCCTTCGATTTCGTACACCGTTCGGGGTTGGTCACAAACGACCGTCTCGTGAACGTAGCCCGAAGCGTCTCGGATCTTCGTCAGGTTGCCGGTAGTCACGTTCCTGCGAGTGTGCCACCTGCCGCCGCCATCGTTGCGAATCCAGTTCGGCGCCTTACCGCCGAGACGGTAGAACGTCCATGCCGAGGGCTCGAACATCCGAATAATGTTCGGCGGGCACAGCGGCTCAGGCTGCACGATTATCGGCGGGAAGCCCGGGTGGTGCAGTACGGCACCGTTCCATCCGGCGTTCGCCACAAATGTCTGCTTGCGTGCCGCGTCCATCGTCGATGACATCTCGCGGGTGAACCGGGCATTGTCGCTGCCCGCCTGCTTTGCGATTTCGTTGACGAGATCCGGCTGCGCCTGCGCCACAAGGGCGTTGGACAGCTTGAAATCATTCTGACCTCGCCAGATACGGGACGGCCCGATCACCATCGCCATCGTGTCGACCATGTCCCCGAAGTGAGTTTCGAGGTTCAGGTTGACGTTCGCGCTGCTTTCAAGGTAGCTCTTACCGTAGGGGACGAGGTAGAAGTTACCGGCGGTGGTGCGCGTCAGCCCGAAGTACGCCGATGGGGATGAACTCAGGTCGATCAGCGCGTCAAACGATGCGGGGAAACCAGCGCCATCGACTTCGGAATGTCGAACAATCTCGTCACCGTCTGCGATGTTGTCCAAGTATTCATCCTGGGTGGTCGTGCCGTTACCTGTGCCGCTGGCTTTGGTACGGCCATAGACTGTATCAAGCGTAACCACGATACCCGGCCCTACTGCAAAACCGAGGAAGTTCGTAGTGTGGCAAACGTCGTTGACAACGCACGTATTCCGAATATCCGCACCATCGCTTGCCGCGCGGATGTCGACGATCTCGCCGGGATGGAACATCGAGATCGAACCGGTGTCAATCTTGAGGAATGCGCTAACGGCTTGGGAATAAGTATCCCCATCAGCCTTATACTTCGCGGCGACTAGCGCCTTGACGCAGTTCGCTCCCTGGTTGAGGGCCTGATTACGCCGTTCGCCGATCGACGACATCGCCTGAAGAACGAGTCGCTTGGCCGGGTCGTAAGCCGAATGTTCCTTGTCCCTGCCCAAAGTTTCGGCTACCAGCGTGTGTGAAATCGTGAACGCGAGTTCCCGCAGGTGAGATCTTGCGATAGTCATCTGCTGGAGCGTGAGTTCGTAACTGTCGGGCGCATCGCCTTCGAGACTCGCCGACATCGTGGCACCGTGGTATGCGGACTTCAGGAGTTCCACGGTGATATCCTGACTGGTGAACGTCTTGTCGCCAGTGATATGCTGGGTCGTGGCGCCGAAACGAGTCTCCTGCGGCACCACGTCGAGTTCAAAAATCTTGTCCATGGCTTCGTCCATATCTGCCATGGCAATGTAGTCTTGTCCATCTGCCATAATCTTGTACCTCGCCGGTTCATCCGGCTATGTCACGGCCTACCCGTCTCTCTTGGCGCGTTTCTTCGCTTCCCAAGCCTTGAACTCGGCCTTTTTCTCCGCTGGAGTCATGTCAGCTACGTTCTTCTTGACACGTCCGCCGGGAGGTCCGTCGCCGAGTGAGGCTTGAGGCAGGTCTGCCTGGTTGTCTGATTCAAGTTCAAGCTGCTGTTGCCCTATCAGGGCCATAACCTGCTTGACTACGGTGGCGGCCTCTTGGATCGTCTGCGCCGACATTGGACCGTAAAGCCTGTCCTGATAGTCGGGCGCGTTCGGATTGAGGCCCTGTTCGTGGATGCGTTGTGCGGTGAGTCTCATCGCGGGGTCAATAATCAAGTCTCGTACCGGCGAAAGTTCATGGTCCGTACCCGCGAGGGTGAACTTCGTCTTTTTGGACTTGTACCCGAGCGTATCGAGCGCGGCAGTAATATTCGACTGCTGGGCGTTGAACGCCTCAGTCTGCTGCGCCTGCTGTGCTTGGGAATTGAATCGCTCGTCAACGGTGCTGCCCACCTTCTCTTTGACGAGTTCAGCCAACTGATCCTGCGTTACCCACTGGCCCTGCTCCTGTTGCTGGGCTTGGGGTTGGGGTGCTTCTTCAACAGGGGCGTTCCAGTCAGCGAGAACTCCGTAGGCATTCAAGCCTTGATCGGATATCTTCTGCCCGAGGGCATACAATCCGTTCTCTTCGGACTCTCTCTGCTGTTTCGCCATGTGGATTACCTTGTTGAAATCGCCATCCGGCGCCAGTTGTCCATACATATCCCGGCGCACTCGCACGTACATCCCGTCGTCTTCGCTGCCTGTCGGGGCTGCGTCCGTAGGCTGGAATCCAAGCTGGTCGTCGACCTGCAATTCTTCCTGCCCTGCTACATCTAATTCAGTCATGGTACTACCTTCCTAAAGCCCTGCGCCAACCGGGACGCTGGGCATCTGTGCCATTGGTGCCGCACCGGTCTGCGGCAATCCTAACTCGCTGGGCATACCCTCACCGATACCGCCAAGACCGAGCATCTGGCCCATGCCTCCCATTGGCATCTGCGGTGTGGGTAGTGGCCCTGCAAGCGCATTTACTGGCAATCCTAACTCTTGTCCCATGCCCATTCCCGCTTGTTCGCCCGGCATTGGTTGTTCGGGCGGTGCTGATTCTTCGGGTATCTGGGGTAATGATTCGTCGAGTTGGAGTTTCATCTGCTGCTTTTCTTTGTGTTCAGTCCAGTGACCTTGTATGGCCTCCTGCTGATCCTCTGAGTACATCCTGAACATCGGAGAGTTGATCTCCAATTCCAAGGTGTACATGTGCATTTCGTGTTCTTCGGCGAGGAAGACTTCAACCTCATCACCATTCAACAGGGCGGCGAGTTCGAGAATCTGCGCCTCGTAGGCCAGCTTCTCCTTCTCGTCGAACGATATCCCCTTCTTCACCAGCATCGAACGACGTGCCGCGATCGGGTCGATAATCTGCGATTGGATGGCGGCAAGGAAGTCCTCTTTCGTTTCAAGCGACGTTCTGGGCCGCAAAGTCTCGCGGACGATCTTCACGCCGGCAAGAGACTCGGCAACGTCCTGCTGCTTGAGCGTGAGTATCTGCTGGACGGTGTATTGGTGAGAGAGCCTGTTGACGAGAACCTTGGTAGTCTCGCTCTTTATCAGGTCGTGCATCGTACCCGTAAGCAGTTGGTTGTAAGTCAGTTCGTCTTCGTCGAGAATCGCCGTCTGGGACATATCGGCGGAGTCCTTGCGGAACTCGTAGGCCGATTTAGACTCACCACGCTTGACGGCTTCCCCGACCTGTACCGGTGATTGGTTGAGCATGTTGTCCAGCCAACTCGGAGAATCGGAGAGAATCTGCCTCACCGTCGAGTCTATCGCCGCGCTTTCGAGCCGCTTTGGCGCACTTGTCGCATCGCTGCCGTACCAGACTATCGGCTTGTCGGCCCGGGGGTTAAGACCATCCTTCTCCCCGTCGACCAGCGTATTCTGCTTGACTACCCACGTCGGAGAGCCATGGCTGACGAAAGACCGTAACATGGAAGTGTGGGCAATGTTATACGAGTCTTGGGCCGGAATAGTCTTCGCCGGTATGCCAATCCCCCACGGTGAGATTAGTTGGGTATCGTAGATGAGATGGTGCAAAGGTAGCTGGTGGTATGGGTTCGGGCCGAATTCGAGCGCCTTCAACTGGCGGTCTTCCGGTACCTCACTGCGAGTGTCACGATAGGCCATCAGTCGCCAGGGCCAATGATTCTCACCGTCGGCATGTGATGGGTCTTTGAACCACCATTCGGAAACCAGCACGCCATTCTGCTTCGATTCGCCAAACCCCTGCCCGCTGGTCTGTCCGCAGGCGGTGTAGAGGAACCGCTGGAATTCAAGCAGTTCGCCCATCGTACCCTTGGCGTCGACCGTGATATTGTAGTTCCGCTTCAGCCAATCGACCGTTCGCGGGCATTCGTGCCCGATTATCTGCTCGTCCTCGAAGTCGGTTGTCCGGGCGCTCGCGTCACGAATAAACTCGTATGGCGGGCAGACTACCCACTTATTCCTGAACGTCTTGACCGTCTTAGGTTCCCCTTCCCCATCCATTCGAGGCTGCCCGTCCGGCCCCCTCACGACGATCGGGGCGCCCACCGGTTGCATTGTCCGCTTGATTACGCCAGAACCCAGCACGCAACGCCACAGGCTCGCCCGGCGGAGCGCCTTGACCGCGGCAACATCATCGGTCTGCTGTTCGAGTCTGGTTGTGGCTACCATCGAGGCAATAGTATCGTTCGACGCTCTCGAGGCGGGCTTGGCGACGAAATCCAGTTCCCGCGGCATGAGTCGGGCATTGGTACGCTCGATTCGCGGCTGGATCATGTTCATTGCAATGCGGACCTTGCGGCTCTTTGGACTGATTACCGGCTTCAGGTAACTCAAATTACTACTAGACAGATTGGCGGAATTGTTCTTTTGTGCCCACTGGGGACCGTAAGCGTAGCAGAGCCACAGGCCGCACAGGGTTTCGTACCTCGCACGGGCCGCGTTGGAGTTCTCTGTCGTCTCCATCGCCATCTTCAACGCATCTTGTTTGGTCAACGCCATCTGCTATTCCCTGGAGTCAAGTTGAACTTCGGTCGGGTCGGTAAAGTCTTCGGGTACAGGCATAAGGCCATCGTCCGGTTCGGACTCTGGTTCGCGTTCGTGCTGCTGATGATCTTTCGCCCCTATCGGTATGACGCGACAGATACCACGCGCGCCCTTCTCTACTTCGCACAGGTAAAACGGCTTCTGAAGCGATAGGGCCGAAAGTTGGGCGCCCTGATCGAAGACCGTTCGACACAGCACGACTATCGCCACCGACAATGCGCCGAGCGAACCGAACACCACCACCGACATAATTATCCAAGGCATCCATGTAACCATTCTGACTCCCGTTGTGCATCTCTGTTGACAGAGGGCTCCATCATTGCTTTCAGCGCCCTGTCCTTGCCTGCTCGAAGTGAGCTAATAACCTCATGTGTTTCTATCGTGTAATTTGGCTGCATACTGTTAGTTTGCAGTCTAGAAGCGTTTTCCCTGATGAATTGAGTGATCGTGTCAACCCCATCACACGTACCGAGTGGGAAGTCCACGACCTGCCTGATGAGCTTGCGGATATTTGAATTGTCGACACACCCGAAGTACAGGTTCCCGCCCTTCTGCCAGTTCCGCATAATGGTGCCAGGGAATAGGAGATATCCGTTCTGGATTAGGGCGGCGCACTGCTTGAGTCTCATGCCCTTGCCGATATTCTGGCCCTTGCCACTACCGCCGCCGCCTCGCTGTTGGGTTTTGCAGGTAATTATCGAACCATTCCACTTGATACCAAGCTCTCTCAATCGCCGTTGTATATAGTCGACCCAAAGCGCGACTTGCCCCGCCTGCGCACCCTGGTCTTCTATGAGAACCCGGTGTATCCCATGGTTGATTATCCGATCAACGATCCACTCTTGCATCTCGACCGGATTTCCAGGGAAGAACCATACGTCTCTGACGTAGGCCCTATTCTGTAGCGTCATAGCGATCTGGGTTGCCGCAGTTTCGGCACTATGCCTGCCCGACGTTGCCGACGGATCTATCGACAGCCACTGTTCTGCGGAGAATATTTCGTTAATCCTATCAGCATACCACTTCTGGTCCTTTTCCGAATACTCCCTGAGCATTTTATCTTCCGGGTCGCAGGGGTAGTACTTGACGCTCTGGACGATCTTGGTCGTCTGGGACGAGAATTTCAGTTCAAAGAGCCGGGCGTACTGGTCGGCATGGAGAAACTTCTCCCTGTCGGCGTAATATTCCGAGTCGTACCGTTCGGGCCACAACGAAATATGCTTGCCCTCAGCGTCTTTCTTGACGGCGAACTCGTCGAACGCGATCTTCCAGCCCTTCCTCAGACCGCTTCTAACACCGGAAATGATGTGACCGGCCAAATCTTCAGGGTGCCAGGGTGTGCAGATCATCCTAAAACGCGAGATTTCCTGCTTGCGGAACCGCATGGAAACCACCGTATCGAACTTGAAATTGATCGCCTCGCGGGTAGTATCCTGAAACGCCACAGTCTCGGGGCATGGGTCGTCGACGTAGATTATGTCGTACCCGTCACCGTTGATGAGCGAAATCGTGCCCGCGGCCTCCATCGTCGGCTCTCTGGAACCGATATTGTCCCGAGTGATCGTGAACCGCTTGGACGAATCCTCGTCGTGCCGCTCCCTCGCTATCCTGAGTTTCGGATAGAGGGCCTTCCACCGCTTGCACCCGATATACCTCTTGACGAGTTTTAACTGCTTGGAACCCTTGTTCTCGGTGTCAAACCAAAGTAAAGTGCGGACCTGCGGGTTTTCCTTGATATCCCAGAGCATCTGACCGGTGAGCGATATGGTTTTGGCGTGCGCCGGGGGTGCCATAATCAGGGAATGTTGGATGGGATCGGCCCACACCTCGAAGAACCGCACCTGCATCTCCCCCATGGTGAAAACCTGATTATCCTCGGACGTTCTGCCGATGTAGATCCAATTGTAGATCGCCTTGGACTTTGCGAGCGTCTGGAGTTTACGTGTTCGGGCTATCAGGCTGAGCCATCTCTCTTTTTTTTTTGCGTTCAGACCGTCGACGACGGCTATAGCCTCTTCGAGTTCGGTGAGTTGCGCGTCGGTATGCTCGATGAGGGCGAGGCGAGAAAGTCTGTCGACCGGCGACATCACGCGACCGGCCGCGTCGGATATTTCTTCGTCAGTGACAGACTTGTAGGCGTTTCGCAGAAAATCGAGCCGCTGCTTGGCGGCGAGTGGTTTCATATTCCCCGCTTTTTCTTCAGCAAGCGTGCGGGCAATCTCGTTGACATACCACGAGGCGTTTCCAATTTGACTTGCGGGGATAGGCTCGACTGGTTCCCTCTGCGGCTCAGGCTGACGGGGCGGTTTGTCCTGTCCTTCTGCTACCATATTGCTATCCTTCACTTGCGGGGACGTTGGTTTCAAGGAAATATTGCACCTGTTATACAGATATTCCTATTTTGTCCTTGACTGTCGCGTTCTGTCTTCTAATAATAATTGCATGGCAAACGAATTGAAATTCTGTGCCGACTGCAAACACCGCAAGCGTGAAGACTTCTCTGAGTCGCACCAAACCACCGGAGGCATATCGGGAAGTTTCGGTAGAGAAGACCGATGTTATTCGCCTTACGCCAAGGAGGAGCCGTCCCAGAATTTGGTTACAGGCAAGGAACTGAAAGACTCAGGACGAAGATTTCTCAGGTGTTCCGACGCCAGATACTCGGACCTCGTTGCCGAATTGTGCGGAAGATCAGCCAAGTGGTTCGAGCCGAAAGAAGAGGGCAAGCCTTGAAACGGATGTCAGATTTCCCGGACTTACTCACGATCGGAGAGACTGCGTTCCTCTTGACCGTTTCCACAAGGACAGTCAGCAGAATGGTCGAAGCCGGGGAAATCAATCACATCAGGGTCTACAAGAGCAAGCGGATCAGGAAACAAGTCCTGATCGACTACATAGAAAACCAGACAGGAGCAAAGTAATGGCAAAATCCCCAGCAGACAAGGCCACAGCAGCCACAAACGCGATGAAGGTCACTGACCTCGAAAAGCAACTCAAGACAGCAAACACGGACAAGGAAACCGTCGCTAAGGAAGCCCAGGCTCTCAGGGTCCAGCTTGGCGAGAAGGTCAATCATGCGAAGACGCTGTCAAAAGAGCGAGAAGAATTAGCGATATTGTACGCCAACGCCACCGGGCGCATCGCCGAACTCGGAAAGATGATAGCCGAGATCGAGGCCCCAGACCCCGCCGCCGGCCCCAAGCCCACCGCAGACCGCCCGGAAACCGGAAAGTACGCCGCGGTGATCTTCGGCTCCTTGCTACAGGCGCACAGACTGCCACAGACGATCCTCACCGAAGGGACGGCACTGGACGCCGTTAAGGGCGCCAAGATGATCTGTGCGGTACTCGACAGGGAGTTCCCCAGTGAAGAAAGCTGAACTCATCAGGGAGAACAAGCGTTTGAAGAACCGAATCGCGGCGGCAAGGCGGGCATCCGAAGCCTTGGCAAAGCTGAACATCGACAAGGGCCTCCAGATCCTCGAACTGAAAGAGAAGATCGCCAATGCATGAAGAACCCAAAACCGACTACAGGGAACTCCGAGAAAAGATGCAGGAAACCAACGCTGAAATAGACATGGCCGCTCTGAAGCTGTGCAAAGACTGTGAATACTGCCGACATACCGCAGTCCCCATATGGCACGCCGAGTACGAGTACACCTGTAGCCCGCCGCTGGTGGACGAACTAAGCCTTATTGACGGGTCACATCAACGTCTTCCGCCATCCCCCTGCTCGATGGTTCGATATTCAACCGTGTGCGGGCCGGAAGGAAAGTTGTTCAAGGCGAAGATTTCAAAAAAAGTGCTTGACAAGGGATAAGCAAGGTACATAATCAGCGGGTATGAGATTACTCGCCCCAATCAGAGTCGTGTTGAGCGATCCTCAGCACCAATAAGACCCGTCAGAGATGGCGGGTTATTTTTTGTGCGGCACACTAGAGATTTGTACTTTTTCATCATTTCGATCATTCTGTCACTCGGCACGGGTTCAAGAATGTGGTACGCCGGATTCGGCACATCGTCGATAATCACAACGTCCTGATGCAACCCGTCAGCATAGTTGTAGCGGATATGGCGTTCAATACAGAAAAACGGCGGCTCTGACTTCCCGACCGCGGCGCCCAGCCCCAACGCAGCCAAAGTCCCGCCAGCCAGCCTCTTGAGGAAATTACGCCTGTTCATGCTTCTCTCCCTGAGCGTTCCGCTTCACCCAGCAGACAAAAGCTCCACACCACAGCGCAACGGCGTATGTCGTCAGCACACCGCCAACCCCGCCAGCCAGTACCAAAATAAGATCCCATGAGGTCAGTTCATCCATCACCATTCTCCCTAAAACCCACCCGTATCATCGTCCTCGAAATCCAACCAAGCACCCTCGTCGAAAATTATCTCGTCCGGGGCAGGACCGGAAACCTTCTTCCAAGTAAAACCCGTAGGCTCTGTCAAATGATTCCAGAAACTCTCACACTTCTGGTGGTAGCCCAAGATACCCGCCAGTATCTCATGGTCGTCCAGGGCCTCCTGCTCACTGTCCCAAACCCGAGTAAGCGTTTGGACCCCATTTACGAACGCACGAACCACCCAACGACGCATACCTCGCCAGGAAACCTCGTCTGTGCGGATCAAACTTGCCATACCTCCATTCTAACAACAAACAACTGTCCATTCCTGCAAAAATACGTTTTCAATAAAAGTTTGTAAGGAGGTAATAAAACATACAGAGGGTACCCCAAAGGGGCGTGTACCCCCTCCGCGCGCACGTTATGGCTCGCGCGATCATCATATCTGCATGGTGCAACTTAGGTTAATGCGGGGGGATTGCACTACAAAACAAGGGGGATACTATACCGCTATAGTCTCGCAAGGTAGTGGTAGCAAGGACTTACGTGTCTCGGGTAGCAATGGCGCAGCACATCGAGCCGCTATCGCTGGATAACCAGGGCGCAAGCGCCGTTGATCCAGGGCGCAAGCTAATCATGTAAAGATTGTACTTGTTTGCGCGCTTTGATTGCGCCGGGAGTTTAGTTGTCCGCCTATGCTATCGCCTTGCCGTTGTCTTGGCGGTTCGTTGCCTTGTCTTTATCGGTATTCTTGCGGACTATGGCGTACTATGGTGCCTT
>Ga0208904_1001634_pt1 | contig 15044 bp, 26 predicted proteins | sample AntAceMetag02UKB_FD_184774 | JGI IMG/M metagenome (GOLD analysis project Ga0208904, IMG submission 184774) | Saline lake microbial communities from Ace Lake, Antarctica - Antarctic Ace Lake Metagenome 02UKB (SPAdes) (version 2) | ecosystem: Environmental > Aquatic > Non-marine Saline and...
CAAACATAAATTATCTCCCATAAAATAGAATCAAACATTAATACACTTCTCAAAATATTCAACCAATTTTCAAAAGATATTCAATCCTATTTTCGCGGCGGTCCTTTATTCATCCCAACAAACTCCTTTCATGAATTAATCTTCATCACCAAAAACTCTTCATGAATTAATCTTCATCAATTGCTTTGTCTAGAACAGCCCCAAAATTTTTATCCAAAGGATAACTTCCCTCTCCAATTTGTTTTCTAATACTCTCCACTTTTTCCCGACTTTCAGCAGACAATGTATTAATATCCACAAAGGTTTCCTTCTGACCATCCCCCCTCGTTACATTATCTTCACAAGAATTACCTAATCTTACCATAAAATACTCCTTTCAAAAACTATCTAATTACTAAATAACGTTTTTATGAATTGCAAACAGATGTAATTCTATTTTTACATCATTACTGATTTATCAATATAAAATATCCCATAAAAAAATCAATACCATAACAAAATATAAAAATTAAATCTCAGGGGAGCAAGTTATTAACTCATTTAATTTATCGAGACTTTTTCTTATCGATGAAACCCCAAGTAAGGAAAAATCTCCTGTCTTTAGGCTAATATTAAGTACATCTTTAATATTCTCATCTATTTCTATTATCATTGTAAACATCTTAAGAAATTCTGCAGAATCATTTATTTCGCCGGTTTCAGATAACCACTCTGGTGCCCGTGCGTCGTTACATTTTTTGCGTGCATTCTCGATACGCTGCCGAAAGGATTTTCCCGGAAGCAGATAATTTCGTAAAAAATCTATAGCTTCCTCGAAAGGTAAAAATCCCTTGCCCAAAAGGTCTTTTGCACAAATTGATAATCGTATTATGCCGTTAACTAAGCATTCGTTTTCTTTAGTAGTTTTCACTAAATTTTTCACAATATTCTCCTTATCAAAAAAAGTTTTATGAATTGCAAACATATGCAATTCTAATTAATTAAAAAAAGAGGAGCTTAAGCTAAAAAAAGAAACTACCTTTGAGCAAGTTTAACAGTCATTCCGCCATCAGATCTTCCAGTATATCCTGGTCCTGGTCTTTCTAATGCTTGCATACATAATTCTAAACTTTCCGCAGCTTTAGGTCGAAGTTGTTTGACTTCCTCATAATGAGGTCTTAACATTCCATCAACTTCTGGTCCTCTATTAAGTATTTGACCTGGTCCACTAAGGTTCCCATAATTGAAACTTGTGATTTGACCACCTTCAAAAAAATGCTGTGCAATTCCTCCATGACTATGTTCCTTATCTTTCCATCTTTTTGCAATGGAAACCACTTCACTATCATCCTTAATAACAACAATAAGTTCATTTACCGTTCTACCATTATCATAAAGAATTGTAGGCATTTTCTTTAGCCATTCAATACCCTCTTGCTTATTTTCTGTTTCCCATTCTGTATACAATGCTGAAATCTTATCATAGAGTCTTAGTATTTCTCTTGAATCAGTTCCACTTGATGCAATATTATGCAAAGTACGAATAGCACCAGCTAATGCATTTAGACCTTCTTGAGAATCAACATGATAAGAATCAACAAACCTTGCCCCTTTAATGGTGCCTTTATTACATAAATCTGCAAGCTCACCATAAGTTACAGAGTCTTTTCCTAAATCCTCTAATTGTTTTCTGTATATTTCCTCTTTAGGAAAAGCCCATTCTTCTGGATGAGGACATCCACAATGACCTACAACTCTTATTGCTTGACCATATGTTTTATGTTGCCCTTCACCTTTTACAGCATATTCTCTATTATGAAGTTCTGTAGCAACTTCTAATGGCAAACCTTCCTTTGCACTAGCAATCCAATAATACCAAGCTCTTGAAAAATTCCAATCAGCAAGTCTTCCTGTTAGAGTATGTGGCACTTCTCCTCTCGGTGCTTCACCTTCAACAACTTCTATACCTGCTTCACTAAGTTCTTCAAGAATGTGCAAATCTGCTTTTGTTTCTCCTGCCAAATTTTTCATTTTATGACCTCGTAAAGATTATATTTAATTTATGTAACAACAATTCATAATAAATATCCATTTCGAAAACTATCTAATTACTAAATAACATTTTTACAAATTACAAACCCATGTAATTCAATTTAACAACAAAAAGAACACATGTCATTATGATAACAGAGATGCTCAATGAAATACATCCCAAAAGATTTTTCACTAAAATCACACATAAATTAACTCCTTAAAACCAATTATAAAAACAACCAAACCACAAGTAAGATAAAAGCAATAATATCCAACAAAGAAACAACCTTGATAAACTTAAAAAAGAGAAGAGTATCAAATTCCCCAGTTATAATGCTCTTTATCCATAATCTAATAACTAAAATTACTGAAGGCATAAAAAACATTAATGCAATTGTAAGTAACCAATTAACATTAAAATTCATAATAAATAACTCCTTTAATAACCCCTCATTTAAGCCTACTCAAACCAACATCAAAAAAACAGGAACTAATGCCTAGGGAAGAAAGGTAAAAACAACCCAAGCATTAGTCCTGCACTGATGGAATTCCTACATCCTACTTCCCTGATACTCATTCCACATCCAACCCTTATACCATGAAGGTAAAATCGTTTGTGAAATAGAAAAGCCTTTCTTGGAAACTTCATTAGTCCAAACATTATGATACTGCTTCCTTATTTCATCATCAAGTGAAAGATATTGTTGCCAAATTCTATCTTGCTTTTGTTGTTTTACACAACTCTCTATCAAATACCAAGGTATATTAGACAAATTATCAACAACCTTTTCTTTAGCAACTTCTTCTTCAACTTCCCCATGAGGAGCAGATTCTTCAATTCTCTTAAAATGTTCAACTATTTGTTGTGGGCAATTACTTTCCATATCAACACATTCTTGAACAACATTTTTCTGGACAACCTTCCCTTGTTTTGCATCAATTCTATGCTGAATAGAAACAAGATTTTTAGGGAAAACGTTACTGCATCCAAAACCCCCAAAAGCCAGAAACACAATAAAACCGACCAACAGCAAAAAGAAAATACCATATTTATTACTTTTAATCTTATTCATATACTTTCCCTTCAATATTAATCATTACATTCCCATCAACCACTTTAACATCAGATCTCAAATCCAAATCATCTTCAGATTCAACAATAACTCTTGTTTCATTAACCTCAACAATTTCTCTTGAGGTTTTTATTTCTTCAATTTTTTGATAACCTATAACACATCCAGTTAAAGAAATAGTTAAAGAAACAATAAGGCAGATAAGTAAAATCTTTAGAACTCCCATTTAAAACTCCTTTCAGTTCCCAATAATATTAAGAACCTGTTGCAATTGAAACTTGTTGATCTCGCTTTATTTGGGCAACTTCTCTCCTATGTGAACCTAATTTAGAATTCATTTCCCTATCCTTATTCCATTCAGAAAAAGCACTAGGAAAAGCAAGAATAAATTTTATACCTGCAATTACCATTGCAAATCCAACAAAAAGATACTCCCACTCAATAATTCTAATTAAACTAAGATCCTGAGTTTTAATCATAGCCCAACAACAACAAACAGAAGCATAACAAACCTCATACAAACCTCTTTGCGCAAATTCTGCAGTATTTTTATCTAACTCTGATTCTAAAATATTAAGCCAAGCCACACCTAATGCATTCACAATAAAAATACTAATCACAACAGCCATAGGATAACCCAGGAAACGAATAAGATTCTTGAGAAATTTTCGTTCAGTAATGATAATCTCAGTAAACATATAAAGACCAGAAACTCCAAACAAAGATAAACAAATTATCCTTGCAGATTCTGACTCTACACCATACTGAATAACAATTCCACCAATCAAAGTAACCAAAAAAGTAATAGCACTAGCCTTCAACCAAAAATTTTCAGACTTAATAATATTCATAACAATCTCCTTCAAGAATATTAGTTGGTAGAATTATATTTCAAATTCTACCAACTAATTATTACAAAAAATCTTTACATCCTTGCACATAAAAACATCCTTGCAAAAGAAATAACATAATTAACAAAAGTTATGAATCTTATTGGCCTCTAGCTAATCTAGTGGCAATATCATTAGAAACATTACTAGTTCCAGCAAAACTACCTGGACCTTCAAACCTTTGAAGAACCTCATTTCTCAAAGCATTTGCACGTGCTACTTCACTTCGAGAACCATTAAAACTCTTTGCAACCGGAGTTACAGTACCAGTAGTAGTTTTCGGACCCATAGAAACAGTAGTTGACTCTGGAGCAGGTTTATGATTCACACGAAGACCTAAGAATAAATCAGTCTCACCTCCATTATCAACAGTATGATTTGAAGAACAACCATTCATCAAAACAACAATACTTACAACAACAACAACCAAAACAACCTTCACAGCATTTTTCTTAATAAAACTCATAATATTTCCTTTTATAAAAAATGTTTAATAATGTAAAAGAAACCATTTCTTTTACAAACCGTGAGTCTCTCCCAAATGATTGTTGTCTAACAAATTTATCTCAGGTTCTTCCTCTCTCCCTGAAACACGGCGAAATCTATTTGACAACCTAAATGAAATTTAGGTGTCATCCTTGACATTTCGCGAAATCCTTTTCTCTCTCCCATCCATTAAAAATATCAATAATCTCAACATATAAACTAATATCAAATCTAAAAACCCAAAACAATTTACGGACCTCTAATTTTAATTTGTAAATTATTCATTTACTTCCTTTCAAATTTTATTTAAATATAATTTCATAAATTGATCCCCAAACATCTTCATCATTAGCTTTATTACCCACTTCAATTAACTGGTCTGGGGAGAGTTTGTTTGTTCGAACAATTGCCTGCCAAACTCGCCAATTATGGGTTTTATTACCCAATTCAATTAACTGGTTTGGGGAGAGTTTGTTTAAATCAAAAAATTCAACAATTGTCTGCCAACAACTCCATTTACCATTAACTTTATTACCCACTTCAATTAACTGGTCTTGAGAGAGTTTGTTAAAATCAATAACCTTAACAATCATCTCCAAAACATCATTATCCTTTGTTTCTTTACAAATATCTAATAATTGATTAATAGAAAGTTTACCTGTCTTTATAATTTTAATAAGGTTTACCATACCCCTTTCCTTTCAAATTTCTAAACTTTCAAATTTTATTTAACAACTACGTTCTTCAACATCTAACTTATCGATATGAAAAAATTCTTCCAATTTTTCAATTTCTTCATCTAAACCCTCTGAAAAATAATTTCCTTCCTCTTTTAATACCTTAATAATTTCCAGTAATTTTTCTAAATCCTGAAGAGCCATTTCTTTTTCAGGAATTTCTTGAGATTGAATAAAAAGTTTAATTCTTCCAATCTCTAATGATTTCCTAATAATAAAAAACTTTCCAGAATCCACATCTCTAGCTAAAATAATCGCATCATTCGAATCCCACTTGCCAATACAAATAAATATCTGTCCGGTCTTTTCATTCTTAAAAATATAAAATGTTTTCATTATATACCTACTCCTAATGAGTTTTTTCCAGATTAAACAAACAACGATAAACACTCTTGCACAGATATCCCTCCCACTAATTCCAATCTAATACCAACACATTAATCTCCTTCCAAAAATTCCTAAACTTAATTTCTAAAACTAATCAAACAACACACTCTAAGCTTAAAATAACAAATCAATTAAATTTCAATAACATTACAATATTTCGAATACCAAATACTCTCACTCAAAGTTGCAAAATCTTTTGAATATAAAATACTCTGCAACCAATTACGAAAAACAAGAACCCTCATCCCAGGACTCGCAGGACAAAATAACCAAATAGGTTTCATAATACCTCCAATCACCCTTTCATTGTTTTTCTCATACTCAAAGAGTCATGAGAACTTATTCATTTAATAAAAAGCCAGGTTCTGGTGTTTGTTTGAAAGGATAAAGTACAAACAGAGCAAAACCTGACCAAAATTTAATAACTAACAAACAATTTTCAAGAATTTATTTTTTCTTAATCTAAATCCTTTACATGATTTCTAAGTTTTATTCACTATAGACGCTAATGAATCATCTAACTCCGAATATTCAAAAGCAAGAATACAAGGACCAGATTTACTTTGTTTAGGATAAGTAACTTTCCATCCTACTTTAGAATAAATTTCAACCAACTTATCTATAATCTTTTCAGATGCTGACCTCGATAGTTCAATCTTCACACTCTGCCCAGGTTTTGGATATTTATCCTTTAAAATCCTATCAATTTTTTCTTCTTCACCCTTAACCTGTAAACTAAACCAACCATAAACTTTTTCATCTCTTTGAGCTTTTATCTCATCCGGTGATATCGCCATTTTATTAATCTCCTAACTAAAATTATTATCTCACTTCATTCAAAATCCACAAACAATATATGGTCCTGAATGGAAATCTTTTGCAGAGGGAATATTTTCATTCTCAGGAATAGCTTTAATATTCCAACTAGAAACTCTCCATCCTTTTTTTCTTTCCCACCTTGTTCTTCTTTCTTCTTTACCCATCTTAAACCAGCTCCCTTCATTATTAACACAACAAAAAACCAGACCCTGATGTTTATCTGAAAGGATATTAAAAGACAAACAAAACAGGACCTAGTAATGTTTTAATAACCAATAATTAATAACAAACAATTTTCAAGGATTTATTTTTTCTTAATCTAAATCCTTTACATGATTTCTAAGTTTTCTTTAATAAATCAGTTAACTTCAAATATTCAAAAGCAAGAATACGGGGGCCTGATCTACTTTGTGTAGGATAAGTGACTTCCCATCCTGTTTCAGAATAAATCGCCATCAACTTCGCAATAACTTCCCCAGATACAGACTCAGGCAATTCAATAGAAACCTTCCTTCCAGGTTCTGGAGCAATTATCATTAATTTACTATCTATATCTTTTTCACAATCAGTAACCATTTTATTAAATTCTTTAACTTTTTCATCTCTTTGGGCATTTAGATCATTAGGTGATATCACCATTTTATTTACCTCCAATCACCCTTTCAAATTTAACAATAATAAAAAGCCAGGTTCTGATGTTTGTTTGAAAGGATAAAGTACAAACAGAACAGAACCTGACTAAAATTTAATAACTAACAAACAATTTTCAAGGATTTATTTTTTCTTAATCTAAATCCTTTACACCAACAACAACTTCAGAATCAATCTCTCCTCGCCAGATTATTTCATCATCAGCTTTAGCAACAGCTTCCTCAGTTTTCTTAAATCTAAATACCCCTGGCTCACAATCACCCTGCCAAACAATACCCCCATCAACCATCAAACAATATTCCTCAAAATGTAATTCCGAAAGCTTAAGAGCTTTCTTTCCACCCTTAACCCGAGTATCTTGAGGTTTAGGATTCTTTTTCCCAATACCATTACTACCTACCCAATCTCCTCTCAAGACTTTTGCTCGATTAAGAAGTGCATCCCAAGTACAAGTTGTACCTAATTCCTTATTCATCTTCTTTTCCCAACGTTTCTTTTCTTTCAAAGAAGAACCAGGGAGGTTACATGTTCTCAAAGTCTCTATTTGTTCATCAGTATAAATATGACGAGACCTTTTAGGTTCTGACTTTCTCAATGATTTATAAGCAGAATATATTTTCGTTTCACTCATGATAGTATAAGGATATTCTTCTAAAAAAGCCAAGCATACTTTTTTCTTGCTAACTTTTCCAGAAATCTTAAGAGTTCTTAAAAAATTCTGTTGATTCATTGAAATTCCTTGCAAATTACTTTTCGACATAATATTTTCCTTTTCAAAAAAACAATTTTTAATTAACACCTTGTTAATTATTTAATTAACTAATCTCCAATCACAAACAAAATAACAAAAAAGCCCTGCCCTGCTAATCATCCTCCAAAAACCACTGAGAAGAATGACTAAACAAGGCAGAGCAAATCCAATTTCAACTAACTAAAATACATTTCCCTCAACCAATTACATTTTCAATCCAAATCTAGGCGAAAAAGAAACTAAGAATTCTTACGACGCAACAAAACCAAACTTCCAAGACTCAACAATACCATTGTAACAGGTTCAGGATTATGACAATAACCTTCACCATTCAAATAAATACTCGCCATATCCTGACCTCTCCAATCATTAGTCCATTCAGATAAAGAAAGATGTATGCCAGTTATTGCTGCAACATGATAACCCTCGAACGGATCTGAATTCATCCAATATGAAAGTTCCAAATCATTAGTAACAATAGGATTCCACTCTTCCTTCACTTCATCCCACCAACCATCTTCATAATTTTGGACATTAAGATAGCTATCTACATTAACCCCAAGACCATGAATACGAGACTCTTCATGAAAATCCACATTATTTATATTAATCTGAAATTCTGGAATCTTAATCAACTGAATTCCTGCAGAAAAATAAAATCTCTCAGGATTCTGTTCATCAATATGATAATTCATCCAAGCAGAATCAAATCCAAAACTAGATCCATCTACCTTACCCCAAAAATTAACACTTGTATTTTCATTCGGAGAATTACAAACATTAGCATATAAGCTCATTCCCGGCAAACTAATATTCTGATTCATTGATTGGGGATAATTAATTGGTTTAGAAGATCCACTCCCTCCACCAGAACCACTACCTGGAGTAGGAATCGGTTCAATAACCAAAGCACCATAACCATTACTTGCGACCAAACCCATAACCAAAATCACGATAATACTTTTTACACTATTCTTCAACATAACTCTAAAGTCCTTTCATAAAATTAACCAAACACATTCAAACATCACGCATTAACACATTAAAACAGTATCAAATCACAAATCAAATAACAAAAGATCTCTTTAAACATAACAATCTACAAATTCCCTCTTTTAGTTTTTAAATGCGAAACAGAACTCTTCTGACTCGCTAACTTTATAGCTCCATTAAAAAGAATAAGAAAAATAGCAAATACTAATAATATCCAGCCATAATTTATCCAATATAATGCCCCAGCAAAATTAGGAAATTCACGTATAGTCCCTCTCAAATCATCAAGAGCAACCTGATACTCAACTCCATCAATAGGCATTCCTTGAATTTCATCCAATCTTTTAATTAAATTCTGAACAACTAAATAATGTTGAGCTAAGTCAGTCATATCAGTTTTAAAAATTAATTTAGTATGACCTCTGATTGCCCCTAAATTTTCCATATTTATTTTAAGTTTCTGAACATACTTCAACATATCCTCTGCACTAGCAGAAATTTGTGCTCTATCAATAACTGCATCAATATCTCTAGTATATTGATAATTTTGATAGATAGAAAATATTAGACAACAAAAAAGATAAACCACTAAAATAATTCTAATAGCTACTTTCATAATAACAAACTCCTTAAAACACATTTAAACATCACGCATTAACACACTAAAACAATATCAAAAGTAATAAATCCCTATTCAATCAAAGGCTCATCCATTACCTTTACCACCACAGAACCATCCAATTGATCCTTATCCATATTTTTAAAATTCTTATAGCCCACAATAACTAAAAATGCAAAAATAACAATCAAAACTAATCTTTCAATCCAAATAAATATTTTCTTTTTAAGAGTTGGTAAACCCTTATTGAACATAACACTACTCTCCTTAAAATATTCTTTTCCTTACATCTAATCCACACCAAAGCAAATAATAAAAAAGCCCTGCCCTGCTAATCATCCTCCAAAAGCCACTAAAAATAATGGCAACAAAACAGAGCAAAGTCCAGGACCCTTAACACATTCACTCGACACATTTCCCCTTAATCTTCCTCCTCACAAAAGATTAAACTAATCTCCAGAAGATAACAAATCAATAATTTTTCTTGCATCATGAGACTTACCCTTTTCTAGAGATTTAACAAGAATTACCTTAAGCTCTTCGTTATTTAATTCTCTGCCTAGCAACTTGGCAGCTACTCTTGCATTATCCCAACTGCAATTATCGAGAAACTTATCAAGAGCTGCTTGAAGCTCTTCGTTATTTAATTCTCTCTTTAGCAAATGGGCTGTGTCGCTTGCACCCACAAAACAACCAATTTTAAGAAATTTAACAATAATTACTTTAAGTTCTTTAGTTCTTAAAGGTTCATCCAATAAATCAGCAGCTTCTCTTGCATTAACAAACCGACCACATTTAGTACATCCAAAAATAATTGATTGAAGCTCTTCGTTAGTTAATTCTTTGCCTAGCAACTTGGCAGTTGCTATTACAATCTCCAAACTGCAATTCTCGAGAAATTTATCGAAAACTGCTTGAAGTTCTTCGTTATTTAATTCTCTCTTTAACAACTTAGTAGTTGCTACTATACTATCCCAACTGCCATTTTGAATTGATTTATCAAGAATTACGTTAAGTTCTTGAGTTCTTAAGGGTTCATCCAATAAATCAGCAGCTTCTCTTGCATCCTCCAACCAGTAATTTTGAAGGGATTTAGTAATAATTACTTGAAGCTCTTCGTTAGTTAATTTTTTGCCTAACAACTTGACAGTTGCCCTTGCACCATAAATCCGACCATCTTGAACGTTTTTATCAAAAATTGCTTGAAGTTCTTCTTTTTTTAATTCTCTGCCTAGCAACTTGGCAGTTATTTTTACATCCTCAAGCCTGCCATTTTGAATGAATTTATCAAGAATTGCGTTAAGTTCTTGAGTTCTTAAGGGTTCATTCAATAAATCAGCGGCTTTTCTTGCATAATTAAACCCATCATTTTTAACACATCCATCTTGAATACATTCAATAATAAACCTTGATAACAATTGATCAAAATTACTTTTAACTTCTTCCATTATAAATAACTCCTTTCACAAATTTCCAAACCAAATAATAAATTAAATAATAAAAAAGCCCTGCCTTGTTAATCCTCCTTAGGAAGTGAAGAGTAAATCAACAAGACAGAGCAAAATCCAGGGCCAACTAACTAAAATACAATTTCCTCAACCCATTTACATTTCCATCCTGATTCAAGCGAGAATTACAGAGCGCTTCTACGACGCAACAAACTTAAACCACCAAGGCCCATTAAAGTCATAGTTACAGGCTCAGGAACTACTTCAACAAAACCAGCCCCCATTGCATCTGCTTGCTCTGGAGTATCTGCAAGAAAACTTCCATAAGCAGTAAAGCTTAAATTCATAAATTCTTGCGTATAGGGAATTCTATTTTCCCACTGAGTCCACAAAAGATTATCAACATCTGGACGAATCCTATTAATCTGAGCATTACTAATCTGAATTCCAAAGCTAACCTCAATATCATCTGTAATAACAGGGTAACCTGAATTTTGCTGAGGATCTTGAGTATTGAATGTCCATTTAACCCTATTCTGAGCCTGAACATTAGTACTTATATCAAGACCAGACAAATTAAATGAGAAACTACTACTCATAGGCTGACAAGTTACTTCAGGCAAGCTATCCAAAAGCTTAAATTGAGCAAAACCCTGAAATTCAAGTTCACTAGTATCCCACTTATTTGTTCTTAAACTACCACCAATAGAATCCAAAGAATAATAATTAGTTTCTCCATTAAAATCAATTTCCCCCTGATAGATCGTAGCATAACAATTTGCCCGAGCATAAGTTTCTGGTTTTTCACCACCTCTAACCCGATTTTCAGCAGAAGCATCAAGCCTCATACCTGGAACATTAAATCCAGTATGAATCTCTTGCTCAACAATTGAACCATAACCATTGCTTGCAACCAAACCCATAACCAAAACCACAACAATCATTTTAATAGTATTCTTCAACATAACCCTAAAGTCCTTTCGCAAAATAAGTCCATTTTTTCTCAATACTAGTCAGCAACATACCAACTAAATAATCAAATAATATCCAATGATAATTCATCTTAATCTTCAATTAAAAGAATTTGAATATCAATTAGATCCTCTCTTTCAACATCCGTAATATTGCAATCATCAATATTACCTGAGATGTTGGAAACATTACCCCAAATATGAGTGACATCACCAGAGATCTTGGAGACATCACCAGAGATCTTGGAGACATCACCAGAGATATTGGAGACATCACCAGAGATATTGGAGACATTGCCAATGATGTTGGAGACATTGCCAGAGATGTTGGAACTATCACCAAAGATGTTAAGGACATTACCAATAATATCAGAGACATCACCAAGGATATTGGAGACATTGCCAATGATGTTGGAGACATTGCCAGAGATGTTGGAGACATTGCCAAAGATATTAGAGACATCACCAAAGATATTGGAACTATTACCAAGGATTCCCCCATGAGGCCCCATAATCTTTTTCCCACCAACACTATAATGATAAATAAAATTATTTATAATCTTCAACGCTTTTTTCATAATATTCCCTTTCATTTTTAGTTATATGCACTTTTAGGCACAACATATAAGAATTTATTCACTAATAGCCCACGAATAACCAACATCCTGAGATTCCAACATCACTGTTATCTTTAACTAGAAATCTTAGTCAAAATATCAATAATTACCTTCATATGATTTTTTTCTCTACGCCCAGAAACACACTTAAGAATTTTCTCTAATTCTTTCTTTGTCAACTTTCTAGATAAACTTTCTGCAATGTTCATTGCATAGTTTAACTGCCCCCTTTCAATATAAATAAAAAGAACTCTCTCTAAAGCTTCTCTTCTTTTAGGACCATCCAAAAGTATCGCAGCTTCTGAGGCATTCCATAACTTCCCTCTATTAATACATTCATTAATAACTTTTTCCAATACTTCTATTTTTTTTGATCCACTTAAAAGTGCTGCAGTTTTTATAACGTAACTAAAATCATCTTCTTCAAGAAATAAATCAACAACACTAAAATAAACATTATATCCTTTTTTATTACTCATTTCAATATTTCCTTTCAATACAAAGCACCTTTTTGTGCACTTCTGGGCACAACCTATACTTACAAACGTAAGAACCTATCCACCAACATCTAACTAGCCACCCAATGCAACTAATTAACCAACTCCAAATCAACCACGATTCATTAAAATAATATCTTTAAAGGTCATCTTCAAAAAACCATTTGGATCAACATTTTTGATATTCAAACTACCCCCTAATTGTGCAAAAAAATACCGATTCCTAAAAACAAAAAATTCAATAGCCTTAGGCTCAATTATATACAGAATCGCTCCAATTGGATCTGATATATAATCAAAGGTTATTGAATAATTACACTTTTTAGAAGAATCTTTCCGAATAAGATTTAAATCCTGAAGATTCTTAATCGCTTCTACCCAATATTTAGTTAGAAGTTTATTAATCCCCTCTGTTAAATCCCCTGTATCACAAATTACATGATACAATATACACAACTTACTCATAGAAGAAGCATTTAATCTATCCCTAAACAAAACTCTACCATTTCGCATAATATCATCTCCATTTCTTTTTGATATTAGTCACTAGCATACCGAATCCATAAACAAAATAAAATTTCCTTAAGTAAAGGCCATTTTTCATTTTAAAATTTAGCATTTGCTAGTTTAAAGAAATACTCCCAAAACATAGACATGAAGAAGAACATGAGAAACAAAATAAATATACAAAGAGATGCCAAATACCTTGAATCTTCTTTATAAGCTCGAAATCCTATGTAAACCCCTACAATCAAAAGACACATTAAAAACAAAAACCCCAATATAACAAAGAATATATCCATGATAATATCTCCATTTCTTAGAACATTTCCAAAACCTAATTCAAACAATAACCAATAACACTTCCTAACTACCCTCTGTTTCAAGATTTAGTCTTAGAATCCTCAACAACTAATGGGCCAATATAATCTAATTTATTAGAATCATTCACTAATTGAATAAGACTATCCTCATCTTTTAAATTAAATTGTTCTAAAAATCTAAGAGAAATTCCAAAACATGTTTCACAAATCTGAATCCATTTTCCGTTAAAAGAAGGATGAGGAACAGAAACAAGATTCACATCATAAACTCCGGGATTAAAAATTTTACCAAATCCAGAAAGTCCTGAAACAGAAGATGAATCTAAAAGCCTAAGAGATCTTTTTAAAATAAGTTTCATATCATGTTCCTTTAGGCATAATCATTAAACTACTAAGAATAATACCACTATCAGAAAAATTAAGAAGAGGCAAACCCCCATCTCGATATATACAAAATCCCTCTCCCTTCTCATCCCAATACACAAAACCTCTAAACTTAATTGGTTTAAAAATTCCTTCGTTTAAAACTTTTCTTTCTCCAAAAACCTCATCACCACAACAAATATCTTTTCCATGTTTATCATAAATGCCAATCTTCTCTCCTAAAAACCTATTACTAATAATCCTTGCTTCTGCCATTTTATTTACCTTTCATAGTTAATTATTAATTACTTAATCTATCAATATCAAAATTCTCTTTTTCATTTCACCTTCCTTGATGAATCAACTAAGAATCTAAAAAGATTTTCCAATAACTTCTAAACTTGCATGAATAATATTACCTTCCTTAAAACCAAAAAAACCTTCTTCTGTCTTAACAATAAATTGAGCATATTGATCTTCGTATATTACAGTTCCTTCAAACTCAATAACCCTAGTCCCACCATGACCCATAAAATTATCTCGTACATGCCGTTTTCCTTTAATCTCACATCCACAACAAATTTCATCCCTATTTTTATCAAGAATACCAATCGAGTCACCCAGAAACCTATTATTCACAATCTTCACTTCTTTATTTTTATCTGCCATTTTATCTACCCTTTCATCTTTAGCTATATAATACCATCAAAAATCTTAACGCTTACCTCATTTAACCTATTCATTTAAACTAAAGACGATTTAGCTTAAAATCACTCTTACCTCTACTTGTTACTTTTCCAGTTTTACACCCATCTACTCTTGGTTTTCCTTTAACCGGTATGGGATGCATTTTTCGGAATCTTTTATAAACTATTGCAAAACTTTTGTCTGAATCAAATTCTTTA
>Ga0208904_1001636_pt1 | contig 15016 bp, 18 predicted proteins | sample AntAceMetag02UKB_FD_184774 | JGI IMG/M metagenome (GOLD analysis project Ga0208904, IMG submission 184774) | Saline lake microbial communities from Ace Lake, Antarctica - Antarctic Ace Lake Metagenome 02UKB (SPAdes) (version 2) | ecosystem: Environmental > Aquatic > Non-marine Saline and...
ATTAGTATAGGGCATTTATAGGTGAATCATGAAAGCACAGAAAAACAAATTGATTCAGTTATCAAAGAAAAATCAGAACAGACCTGATCATGAAGTTCTCGAAAAGAGACCTCGCAGGAAGTTTATAGCCAAATACACGCTGTGTGTTCTTCAAGAGACCGAAAATTGCACTGCCCCTGGCGAAGTTGGAGCGCTGCTTCGCCAGGAGGGCTTGTATTCCTCCAACCTCACTGCTTGGAGGAAACAAAAGGAACAGGGAATTCTCCAAGGTGTAACGTTAAAGATGCGTCAGGTTGAAAACAAAAAAGTGACTCTCGAACTAAGAAAAGAATTATTATCAAAACAAACATCAATTAAAACGTAACACTATAAAAGAACTCAAATTAACATTTTTAACGAGCACAATGGTCGGCATTATTGCTCTGATAATAACTGCCATTTTTAAATCTTCGTCTAATGCAGAAGAATCCGGAAAAGACCAGTCTTTAGATGATAACCAGGAACAGAAATGAAATATTTTATACCTATTTTCCTTGCTTCTTATATTATTCTTTTGTTTGCTCTGAAAACACTAACGGATGTTTTTTGACAACCTTAAGGCAATCTGTCGATAAGAAATGGAACTAAAGAAATTACAAAAGCACATCCGAACCTTGGCTACTCTGCCAGAAACAGAGGAACCGGTTGTCAGTTGTTATTTAACACTTGAAAAAGGCAGAATCAAATATAGTAATGCTTACGATGAATATATTCGGTATATCAAATGCGGATTGTCATCTCAAGATTTACAAAATGTAGAAGATGCATTGGAGCCTTTATGTATGTATTTAAATAACAGATTACTGTATGATGCCAAAGGAATAGCTATATTCTCACGTGCAGGAGCAGAATCGTTTTTCCTCCCGCTTCAGTTTCGGGTCCCCTTGCCTTATTGGCTTGTTGTGGATTCAACACCCAATATCTATCATCTTGTCGAACTCAAGGACACATATCACCGATACGTTGTTTTGATCACAACACGTGAAAGTGCTCGAATACTGGAAATCAATGTAGGATCCGTAACCAGGAAGTTGTGGACTCAACGTCCTGAGCTTCGTAAACGCATTGGTCGAGAATGGACAAAACTGCAATATCAAAAACACACCAAGGAGAGAGGTCAAAAATTTATTAAAGAAATCGTGAAAATTCTGAAAAGACAGATGTCAGAAGCAGGCCACACTCATCTGATCCTTGCCGGGCATCCCTCAATGACGTCTGAGATGAAAGACAATCTTCCTAAACAATTGCTATCGAAGCTTATTGATCTAGTCCCTCTATCCGGAAAAGAAGAGACATCTGATGTCGTTAAAGCTACGATTGGCCGGTTTATCAGGGAAGAAGAAAAAGAGTCGCAAGATACAGCCGAACTTCTTTCTCAAGAAATCCAGACTGGGGGCCTAGCTGTGGCTGGGGCTGGGAATTGTCTTAAAGCTTTAAACGAGAATCGGGTTGACACCCTCGTTATACTTAAAACCAACTTATCCAGTAGGGGATGGTCCTGTACCGATTGCGGATTCATGGATTTCGACAAACAAAGACCTAGCATGTGCCCCATCTGTACAGGACTCGTCTTGAGGGAGTTCGACATCAAGGAGGAAATGGTTCGTCTCGCCGAACAAATCGGAGCAGAAGTAGAATTAGTCGGCAAACATGGAGTTCTCAAAAGGCTAGGCGGCTTCGGTTGCCTTCTGCGTTATCGGCTCCCAGAAGAATTTTCTTAAAAAACTCTTTTGCTTCATTAAGCAAATACTGATGCTTGATTGGTATTGATTTACAATTCAAGTATTCACACAATAGCGGCTACAATAAACTAGGGACTAATGATTCGAAAAACTGTAGGAAAGAGATTATCTTAGGCCGCTTAACAAAATAACAGGAGAAAAAGAAATGGTTGGAAAACCGGGTCAGGAAGAGGCATACATTGCACGCAATGAATTTGAAAAACTGCAGAAAATTAAAATTGAAAAACAGCTGAAACTTGCTGAAGAGGAGAAAGTCAGACTGCAAAAATTGCATTACATGCAATGCCCAAAATGCGGTATGGAACTTGTTGAGATTGGATATCAGAATATCTTGATCGATGAATGTACTGGATGTGAAGGGATCTGGCTTGATGCAGGAGAACTTGAGAGTATCTCTAACCTCGAAAAGTCGGGCCTCGACAAACTGTTCAGTATTTTTAAAAAAGACTGAATTTTTCTCTCGGCATCCAGGAGAACGGCTATCTGCAAGATGCCTAGAGAACCGTTGCTTTTGCATGTCGAGATAGTCGGTACAGGGTAGAAGGAACAAGTATTCGGGCCAATCTGTCTACACAATAAGATTTATCGCACCCTACAAAGGATTAGGTACCTACAAATTAATCAGCAACCTTCATCAATGGGTTCAATGATGATGTGGGATTAAACACGAATCGTCATATCTATTTTAGATTTCACTAACACCTATAAAGTAAAAATGAAATTTGATAAGCATACTCCCCTCCACCCTGAAGATAAGATGCAACAAACTTACGGTTGTCGTTATTACAATCCAGAGATATGCAAAAACGTAGATCTTGAAGGAGTTTGTGCATTTGTTCGTTCTGATAAAGTTTGTGTCAAACCATCTTACAGCTGGAAAAAGATCTATCTAAACCTTGCTAACTCTCACTGATTTAGTCTCATGCACTAAAAGCTATCTGTTAAAAATTTTGAATGCTTTATCCGTTATTTTGAAAAGGGTATGTACAGCATGATCAATTAATTTGAAATTTTCAACAAAACATTAGTGGCATACAAGGCGGAAACGGAATTCTGGCTCTTCCATTTATGGGTAAACTGTTATTTTGATGCTGGGAAACCAGTCTTTTGTCAGTTCGACACCAATTGATTTGAAGAAAACAAAATACTATGGGTGGATATTTCTTGTAAATCCACACAAAATACAAAAAAATAATAACCTTTGAACGAGGAGAATTTGAATGTCAGACAACATGAATCCCTGGGGAAATCGCGATAAGGAACCCTCAGAGCTGGATGAAATCATTCAGCGGGGATTAAAAAAAATATTCAATATCAAACAGGGAAACAAACCGTCATCCGGACAAGATGGTAATTTGAACCCCCCTGGCATGAATTTCGGGATCGTACTGGTCCTGCTACTAATCCTGTTTTTAGGGTTTCAATCTGTCTATCAGATCCAACCAAACGAACAGGGGGTTGTATTAAGATTCGGGAGGTTCAGTAACATTACCAGTCCAGGTTTGAACTTTCTAATCCCTTTTATGGAAAAAGTGATTAAGGTAGATGTCGAGTCCATCCGCAAGGAGGAATTCGGTTTCCGCCAAAATGGATCACGGACATATTCCCAAGCTTCTAATGCTCTGGATTTAGAGTCGTTGATGATCACCGCTGATAAAAATGTGATCCAGCTAAACTGGGTGGTACAGTATAAAATTCGCGATGCTGAGAATTTTCTTTTTAACATCAGAGACTCACGAGCCGCCGTCAGAGATGTATCTGAATCAGTCATACGTCGTTTAGTAGGAAATCGGGATTTTGACTATGTGTTGAATAACCGAGAAGAGCTTGCTGAATCCACACTGAAAGAGATGCAGGATGTCATTGACAAATACAACTCTGGAATTCAGTTGGTGGTGGTGCAGTTGCAGGATTTAAACCCCCCGGATCCGGTTCGTCCTTCATTTAACGAAGTCAACGAGGCCGAGCAGGACAAAATTCGAGTTGGTAACGAAGCGCAGAAAGAGGCAAACACAAAAATTCCAAAAGCCCTTGGAACAGCCAAAAAAGTGATTCAGGAAGCTGAAGGTTATGCGATCGAAAGAATCAATCGAGCTGAAGGAGATGTAGCCAGATTTAATGCGATCCTGAAACAGTATGTTTCTGCAAAGGAGGTTACTCGAACTCGGATGTATGTTGAGACACTGAAAAACGTACTGCCCAATGTTAGAGATGTCGTTGTTATCGATCCAAGTACGAACGGAATGGTTCCTCTGCTGAACCTGGGTGACGCACTTTCGCCCAGCCTTGGACAGAAGAAATAGCAAAAAACTAACCATAGTCAATAATAGAAAAACAGGAGCTGGATAATGAAACGAGCGTTAGTTATCGTATCAATGGCCGTTCTTTTTGTGGGATTCAACGGCGTTTTCGTCGTTGATGAAGGAGAACAGGCCATCATTACTCAATTTGGGCAACCTGTCCGTGGCGCGATTAAAGACGCCGGACTCTATTTTAAAATTCCTTTTATTCAAAAAGCGCACTATTTTGATAAACGGATACTGAAATGGGATGGTGATCCGAACGAAATACCTACCCAGGATAAAAAATATATCTGGGTCGACACAACTGCCCGCTGGAGAATCAATGACCCCTTACTGTTTCTCCAGAGAATGAATAATGTCGACAGAGCCACATCACGGCTGAATGATTTGATTAACGGATCTGTCAGAGACTTTGTGACTAAAAATAGCCTGGTCGAAATAATCAGAAGTTCCGATTGGAATAAGAGTTATACGCTGACAACTGAAACCGCCAGAGTGAAAGAAGTCATCACTGTGGGAAGGGATCAGTTTTCGCAAATCGTTCTCAATAATGTCTCAGCACTCGCCAAGAGTTTTGGGATAGAGGTATTGGATGTTCTTGTCAAACGTATCAACTATACTAACCAGGTACGACAAACCGTTTATGCCAGAATGATTTCGGAAAGACAAAGAATTGCCGAACAGAGACGTTCTGAAGGAGAGGCGGAAAAAGCCAACATACTGGGTAACATGGAGAAGCAGTTGAAGGACATCGATTCTGGTGCCTATAAAAAAGCAGAAGAAATTCGGGGTGATGCAGACGCTACAGCGACGAAAATCTATGGCGATTCATACAATAAAGACCCTGAGTTCTATGCGTTTCTGACAACTCTGGATAGCTACAAGAAAGTTCTCGGGAAGAACACTCGACTGGTCCTACAGTCGGATTCTCCGTTTTTTAATTATCTGAGATCAATAGACCGCCGAAAATCAAAATATTAAAATAGAGCAACCGTTTTTTTGGCTCTGATCCTCATGATATTTAATGTCTTGGTCAATTCTCCGTTTTGGCGGCTGCTGACACTGCCTGTCAGGACGGGGAACCTGATAGCCATTGACGGTTCCCTGATCGATGGGGTTCTTTCAATGGATTGGGCCCAGTATAGAAAAGGCTCCAAAAAAGCAAAAGCGCATGTTGGATTCAGCATCAACAACGGGGCTCCGTATAAAGCGTTTTTAACAGATGGTAATAGTGCTGAACGTCCTTTTGTGAATCAGATATTGGAGAAGGGACAGACATCTGTGACCGACCGAGGGTATCTGCTCCTGGCCATATACTGCCATCAGGAACATGGGGAGAAAGTAAGTATTAACCGCGTTAGAGAACTCCGTTACCAGATTATTAATGAATCAAGAGAGACAGAACTGACTGAAACAAAAGCTAAAAAGAAACGAACGCATTCTGCAAAAACCTAACCGGATATTACTGACTTTACTTGTACAATTTGACTTTTTATTTTGAGGAAACCCACGAGAAAAATATCTTTGATCGTATCGATCCTATTGTTTTTGTCCTGTGGATCAGGTGTTTTTATGACCAGTTGTAGTAGTACATCCGGAGCTGCTCAAGGTACCAAACGCACACAAATTTCAAAGCGCAAAAGCCATTGTATGACAATCCGGCCAACATCCAGAGGACCCCTCAGGAAAGTGCATTGTTCAAATGAATAAAAATACAAATCGAAATCATTTTGGAAAAGCCCTGTATTAAACAATTGAGATACATTACAACTGCAGTTTACATTGAAGTAAGTCAGAACTAAAAATTGTTGAGATGCCAGAATCAGATAACAAACCAGTCAAGACCAAGGTCCAAGTCAGCAAGCTGAAGACGGGTATGGTCATCAAGGCCTATACCAAGTTCAGTGGCAAATACCGGTCTATGGATACAGCAACATGTGAATTTGTCTGTCACAATTTTAAGGGAACCCGTGCTATTATCATACGCGGGGGTAAAAAATATAACACCAGCGTTCGGTCCATCAAACCCGGCGATACATTGAGTAGACTTTATGATTTTCCTCCATCGTTGAAGAAAATCACCATTGCCACAGATGAACTCAGTCAGGCTCTGGAAAAAAGAGGCATGCTGGAGTTCATTGCAGTGCAGCCAAACGCTGTCGTAGAACACGCGAAGGCACAATTGAAGGAGCTGACGTTGATGGTCGAACAATCGGCCAAATCCCGTCCTATGCCGGCTGTACTTGGGGGTTGGAAATCAACGACGGCATCTGCCAAAATGGTACACGATCTGGTGGAGAGTGTTCAAAAGAGTATCCCCCTTCGCAAAGAGACGTCACAATCCATTGAAAATGAGATGGACAACGCTCGAAAGGGAGTGCTTAGTGTTAAGGCTATCCAAAACAGCGTTAATACGATTGCAGCTAATGATTCTGTTGAGGCGCTGATGTCGATCTCCAGCCTTAAGGAGAGTCAGCAGACCTATGACCATAGTGTTGATGTGGGTGTCATTTTCCAATCAGTCTACTTCAAAATTCAGACAAAAAGGAAAAAGAGGAGTACGTTTACTCACAAGAATCAAGCGATGCTGGGTGGATTTTTGCACGATTTTGGCAAATCAATGGTTCCCAAAGAGATTCTGGAAAGTAAAAGCCATTTTGAAAAGAACAGCCGCGCTTTGCAAATAATCCGATCTCATCCGCTGCATGGTGCAAAGCAATTGTCTGTGCTGAACATGCCGAGTCCCATTGTGGATATGGCATGTTATCATCATGTGAAAATGAATAGTGATATGCTGACCAGCTATCCTCAGGAAGTTGATTACAGAACCCTCTGTTTTGAAGCAAAGTTGGTCTCTATTATTGATATTTATCAGGCGCTCGTGGGGACGCGCAACTATCAGAAATCCTGGTCCCCACCAGCGACGATGCGTTATCTGGAAGCACTTGCAGGAGTCGAGATCGATCAATATGTGTTCGATCTTTTTATTCATGAGATGGGGGTCTATCCAAAAGGGTCAATGGTTAAACTCAGTGATAAAAGCCTGGGGTTTGTGATGAATGTCCCGGAAGGGAATTATGACCTGAATCGACCGATCGTTGCAGTGGTACAAAATGGTCGAGGTCAAGATCTGACACACCATCATTTACTGGATTTACGAGTGGAAAGGGATATTTCAATTTTATGTGATGTGGATAAAAAAGATATTTTCGGAGACCGGGCTCTGGAAGTCTTCACCCGTATTGCGGTTTCGTGATCAGAATACCACAACTCAGGACCGAATAACCACCTCTCAAAGGCACCCCCACACTTGTATCCTCCATTCCTGTTGCGTTGATACATTGTCAATTGATGGCCGTTTCTGTTTTCCGGTCCAACATGACGAAGGACGAGTGGTTAAGAATTCAATTGTCTCATTGGTACTGTAGCGCAATGCGCGTGTTAATATCTTCCAAATGGATTGAAGCCCCGATTGATGCTGGGCCTTGGATTTTCAAAAAAAGTGATAAGGAGAAAATAATCAACAGGAATGGTTTAACAAAATTGATATTGACGGGAGGAATCCTGGTAAGTGTCTTGATCGGTAATTTTTTATAGTGCTTCATTGTCAGGGGCTGAGAGGATCTATGTCGGTCAATTCTCAATCTCAACCACCCAGTGTTGGAAAACCAAGGAATTTAATAACCTAACACGTTATACCTCTCGATGTATTCGGGGGCGAATTCCCTCATGATTTCGTTAATGCTGACAGGCATCCCACCCCCTCATGACTGAGTTGATCAAGCGGTAGGATTCCTCCTGACCGTAGGATGTGAGGTGAAGGTATTTCATGGTGGGTTCCAGGCTGGTATGGCCCAGGTATTTCTGGATAGCCCGGATGTGGACCCCCTTTTCCAGGAGGTGGGTGGCATAAGAATGCCTGAGGGTGTGGGTGGTGACGTGCCGTTTGGTAATTTCGGCCATTGTTCTTGCGCGACAGAACGCTCCCTGAACACTGGTCCGTCTCATGTGGGTCTCCGCGTCTGCCGCCCCGTTTCCATCTCTGCCGACTGCGGGAAACAACCAAACGGGATTGCGGTGGGTTGACCAGTATCGACGCAGCAACTTTAGGGTGTCATCGGGAAGCGGTACGTATCGGTCTTTAGCTCCCTTTCCCCGATGAACGTTTACCATCTTCCGATCGGAATCGACATCGGAAATTTGAAGAGAGAGAGCTTCGCCAAGTCGGAGACCGCAGGAGTAGACAGTGACGAAATAGGCATAGTTGCTGAAGTGGTTGATGCTGGCAAAGATGCGGAGAACCTCTTCGATACTGAGGACAGATGGCAACCGCTGCTCGCTTTCGGCCTTGATCAGCAAGAGTGTTTTCCAATCGCGGTATAGTACTGTTTGGTAAAAAAACGTAATCCCGCGTGAGTGATACGCATACCGGATACAGACAATCCATCTATGGTCTTTCGATGTACCAGAAAACGCCGCATCTCGTCTTCCGAGATCAGATCGGGGGATTTATGGTAGAAGTCGGTAAGAAGTCGAGCTTGCCTCAGATAGGTCAGTTGGGTACTTTCGCTCTTGCCATCGAGGATTAACGTATCGCTCATCCTTTTACAAAGTTCGGACTTGTAGAACTTGTACATAACTCATCTCCTTTTCGGTTTTTTGAAAAACAACATGAAAAGAGATGAAGCAAAGCAAGAATGGTAGAATCGGGCGGAATATAAGGGTTCTAGGCCATTGCCGCGAAGCGGCTTACTTGAACCGGACATTACTGATTAATATTTCTTACGGGTCTCTTTCTTTTTTAAAAAAGCGTTTTTAAATTTGCTCTTCCTTTGACTTTAACAGGGTGGTTTATCGCTTTGTATCACAACCTGCTGTATTCTGGAATTATACATAAAAGTATACAACCCCGCAGTCAGGTTGTTTCATGCACAGAGGACTACATCAACTTGTATGGTATTTTCACAATTCCAATGCTGTCGATGATAGCATTCTCAATCATACTAATTTTGTCATTTATTTTAAAAAGGAGATCTTCGAAATGAAAAAACAATATATCGTACTATTTTCATCTGTTTGCCTAGTAATTGTTATCGCATATAGTTTGATAAAAGTACTGTTAAATTTGGTCTTCCTTTGACTTTTAGAATTAGGTCCATTAAAAGAAACAATAATTCTTTCGTTTATTGATTTATAAAATATGGCTCTTTTGTTGAAAACTATCCAGGATGTTCAAGTGATTTTATTCTGGGTCTTCAACCATAATTAATCGATGGGGATTTATGATTACGTCTATGAAAGATTTGAAAGAAGAAGAACAAAAATGGCTCACCAAGGCGGTTGTCTGCATTATTCTCGCTGATGGTATTGTTGAAAAGGATCAAGTTACGTTTATTAAAAAACTAAGTTCTGTTTTCTTAGAAGAAGAGTCAAAAGAGACATTGCTTGAGATTTCTGGATTGTTAAGAGAAAGAGAATTGCCGCGTATTGATGAAATAAAAGTTGATAACATTGAGCATCTAATTTATATGTTGGATGTTCTTTCCGCTGCTGTATTCGCCAATGGTAAGAAGCTAAACGAGGAGACCGCTAAATACTTTGAGGCAGGTCAAAAAATGGGTATTAATATTGGAACACTCTCCTACCGTATTAGCTTGGAAGCGGAAAAATTTAGGGTTAAAAGAAAGCTAGTTGAAGTAAGGGAAGATTTAAGGAGCGATTATCTCTTCTCCCTGGTGCCACAAGGCTAGCAGTTAGAATTTTGAAAATATCAGTGATTCTGGAAGGCGTGAATATATTAGGCAAAGCCGAGCATCCATCTTAAAATAAAACAGTATGAAACTGGAAAATCTCCATGAGACATAGAGTGCATTTATATTTTTTATTATGGGTATTATTCATCAACTTCATTTTACCTTTACCTTTACAGGCTGAAGAAAAAACCAGGTTATCTGACGGGCAGACCATATATGTGCCTGCCTATTCGCATACCCATGACAATAGGGACAATTGTGTTCAGGTTTTGACGAGTTTAGCTGATCAATGAAAGATCGTAATCTTATAAATCAACTGGCAAGAATTTCAAAAATTGAGTAATCGAATTGACGCCCCACTAATCCTGCTAGTTTTGATATAGAGGACATTTCTAATTTCAAATATTGAAATACACTCAAAACTAGATATTTGGATGAATAAACTGGATTATTACATGGGATTTTAGATTTCATAGCTTAATAGTTAAAAACAACCAGGCATACAGGAAAGAGAAATGAGTGAAATAAAGATAATGTCGTATAATATAGAAAACATGAGGAATTTATTCTTCAACAACCAATTTAATCAGGATAGTATTGAAAAAGTGAATAGTCTAGAAAAAACAATTACTAATCAACAGCCTCATATTCTTGGGATCGTCGAAGCTTCAGATAAAATCAATCATCATCAGTACTTTATCGATAATACAAAACTCTCAGATTTGGGATATAAAGTGGGCAAAAGTGATTATAAAAGAGGAAGACAGGAATTGATCGTCTACTATCGGGAACCATTTGAGATAATAACAGTTGATGAAAATATCAAATACTATGAAACATGGGCCGAAGATATCGATCAAGATGGGATCGAAGAAGTATGCGAGTTTGAAAAAAAACCACTGGAAGTCCTTTTCCGTCGAAAAGGAACCGATATCACTTTTCTGGTCATCCTGGTGGCAACAAAGTCCAAGGGCGTTTTTTCAATCAACGACATAGTCAATCACCAATATCTGGCATTGGCCAATCGGAAAAAATTATTGGCACAATCAAAAAAAATCAGGTGCAGATTAGATCAATTGATGGATGAACAACCAAAACTGCCTTTGATTGTTATGGGAGATTTTAACGACGAACCGGGAATGGACTCCTATGAAAAACTTTTAGGAGCAAGTTCCATCGAAACTGTCATGGGGTCAGTTTTCGAGACGGACAAAATTCTCCATAATACGATGTGGCACTTAACCAAAACAGATAGAAAAAATGACCTCTGGACTACTGAATATCCTGATTTGATCGTTCAGAATTTTGGGCTTCATAAAGCATGGCTGGATCATATTTTCGTCTCCCAAAATCTGCTCACCGAATCTGCTAAGTTCAAATATGTGATGAATTCTGGCGAGATCATCCCAAAAGATGCTGATGCCAAAAATGTATCCGACCATTATGCAGTTTATTGCAAATTCAAGGTGTCAAATTGATCGGATGTGGATTTTATTAGTAGATTGTGGCTTTGTTGGTGAGTTTTCTCTACAAATCAGTATTTTGTGGTGGAGCACTGTTCTCCATGGTAACAGGCTCTTTGATCAATCCAAAATCTCCCAGAATGGTATAAAAACTGGGGATCGCAATTAAGACCAATTGTCCCTGTCAAGCGATAATGGGTCCATCCAGGAATCTGAAAATACAAACCTTTCCAAGTCATCATTCCATTGCCTGCAAAAGCAGTTCTATGATATACGTCGGTCATTTTACTTTAACTTTTATGCATATTGCGGTATAAATTGTAGAAAAAACCAACCTTCAAGAAAGGAACGTTTTGAGCAGAAAAGGCGAGAATAATAAGGTCGATCCAATTAAGAGGCCAAAGGATAAAGGGGCTAATTGTTCCAGCGTTGGTCGAGATGCTATTAAAAAAAGTTAGTTCTCTGACTATTTATTTCTTTTCTTTTTCTTTGGGGTTACTGTTTTGGAATATTGGTTTGGTATCGCGACTTGTATTATTGATTGGCTGCTGAAATTTATGTAGTACGGGATGTTCTGAGTGACAGAAATCAGATGTCGAAATTCCGCTCCACACGAAGCCACAATTCATAAACACTCATGGATAAGTACGAAACAGAAACCCGATCTAGGGAGTAAGGGGGGCTTTATTGCGGGATCAAATCAGAGGCTGGGAATCGAAGACCAAAACAACCGGGGCTAACCCACAAGCCGCTGAATCTGACTTCCTGAGAATGCCTTACCTTTAGCGGTCCTATAACCCATCTCAAACAGCAGCGCAGACAACTTCAGGAGAGAACGACGCTCACCATTCCTAGGTTTCCGGTACAGCTTCTTGGCGGCTTTAATCAACTCCTGATGGGTTTCCTGATAGCTCTTGCGGCCTTCACACTTCCCATCACCTTTCAGGGTCAAACTGCGGCCTCTTTGCTTATTCACTGCTTTGGCGGACTGCCTGCCTTTTCTCAGCCGTTTAACGATCATGTTTTTGTCCAGCTCACTGAACACCCCTTGGATCTGAATCAGCGCCTTTTTCATAGGATCTTCCTGAATAGCCTGAGTGATGTCCTCTCCGGTGTTGGCTGAGATCAGTTGAAGCTCTTTTAATGCCAGATAGACACAGAGATTTTCTTGTACCCTCAACTCCCTGGCCAACCGGTCCATACTTTCGATAATGATTGTTCTGGTACCATTACTGAGCAGATCACTAACCATTTCCTTGAATGCTGGCCGGTCTTCCTGGTCTTTTGTTCCACTAACGGCTTTTTCCTTGTAGATCTTCTCCAACAACATACCGTTTCCCTCTGCATATCCTCTGATCGCTTTCTCCTGCCGGTCAAACCCATGCCCACCAATTTGTTTTTCCCCAGAGACTCTGAGATAGGCAACGGCTTTTTTCATCCCGTGTTTTTTGATTGCCATATTTCCCCCTGTATATTTAGATAATCGTGACTTGCAGCAAATTATAAAAAACTACTTATAAATAACTATACAGGAATCGAGACGACTATGCATACCTATTTCTTTACATAAAGGTACAATTCATAAAAAATTTTATGGCTGATTGGGATTGAGGAAAAACCGAGAAAAAACGGAAAAAGAGAGAGGATTTCTAAGGGTGGGGGGTGCCAAATATTTCTGTATCGTCTTGTTATCGGGGCATAGTTGAGATAGTGTTTCTCTACTTTGAGAATTGGTAACCCGTCTGGTGAATATCAGGGATAGATAGCCACTCGACAAATCTTAGCCAACCTGATCGAATTCACTCACGGACTCATCCAATATCTCCCGGAGCCTGTTAATTTCACGTTTTGTTGCCTCCAAATAGTTAACCCCTACCTCGGATTTGTATATGTGAGATTCATTAACGTTCTGATACTTGATTGTCAAAAATCCCTTCCTGACCTTGCAGAGCGGCTTGATCTTGTAGACACTAGCATCGACTGAAGTAATACGGTAAAAAACAAACCCACTGTCCATCAATTCCAGCTTTAGTACATCCCCTGTTTTCATATTGGCTCCTGTTGCATTCGTAATGATATACATATGTACACCTTTGTGCCAATTGAAATCTTTCTTCAATGAACTACCCCGCCGCAAGCGGTCTGGGTAATGCTGAAAACATTCACAGGTTTGTTGAATCCAAACAGCATTTCACAGTATGGATTCAAAACAGGATCAAGAACTATGGTTTTGAAAAAAATATTGATTACATAGTTTTTAATAAAGAAGTGGTAAACCCCGACAATATTGGTTTAGGCGGTAGACCAAAAAAGGAATACCACGTTTTCCTTAATATGGCCAAAGAGCTTTCGATGGTAGAGGGAAACGAGAAAGGGAAACTGGCCCGGCGATATTTTATCGCCAGAGAAAAACAAGCTATTAGTCAGGGGTTTCGATCTCCTGTTGTCTTGCCATCTCGATCCAATCCAGCTTATTCATCTGAGCAGGATTATGGAGTTTCTGATTCTCAGCTTCCATTTTGTTGAATGTGGGGATGCACGCTTCTTTAAATCCTGCTGCTTTTTTCCCGATGTAACCCATAACCAGAAAAGTAAATCCGTCTTTACAAATTTTATATTTTTTGTATTTCCGTCCCTCTGCATTGCTCAAGTCATTGGTATAAGATGATAACTCAAAATTGAGTTCTCGGAATTCAGGAGAACAATCAAGTTTCTCAATATCTCGGATAACGATTACCTTTTCAAGCATCCACCACAGGCTTATCCAGGTGATAAGCGTTCAGGACAATCCCGTAAGCGTCGAATTGATATTTCTGACTGAATCGGTTGTAGAACTGTACGATTTCTTCAGCTTTCGTCAGTTTGTTCGTCTTGATCAGCATGGATGATTAGGTCCTCTTGACGGTTTAACTCTTCTAGGTCGATCTCTCTTTGTTCAAGCTCTTTTTTCCGCTCGGCTTCAACTGCTGCCTTCTTCTTCGCAATTTCGGAGTCCTCTAACATTTCATCGTAACTGTCCATCAAATCGATAAGACTAAAATCATCATCACCGCCGCCCCTAGCGATTGCTGTCAGTTCCGCTTTGGCTTGCAGTTGGACAGCCGAAGGAACAGCCAGCCCCCGCATTGCTAATTGCATCGATAGGTCATTTGCTGTGATTTCTTGTAGTTGGAACTGCCCCCATAGTTCCAGCATCTCTCTGTTTCCATCAACAACTGAGCTAAAAACGCTATCATCAAAGTAGCCGCCTATTTTGACTGCATCATTCAACGCCTTCAGGTTATCCGCCAGTTCGATCTTATACTCTTTTTGTGTTTCGGTCCGGTCATCGGTTGTGACATCTTTGGTTTTGATGGTAAAACCCTTAATGGCCAAATCGGCGCCGTCTTTATCAAAGTCAACATCACTCCTGAGTTTCAATACGCCTTTTTCCAAAACAGCAACATCCCCGATCCTGGAAAACCCTATTTCAAAGTATCTGGTCAATATCGCCTCACGCGAAATACCGATCTTTGCCTGAAGTTCCGCTCTTGATTTGGCCAAAACTGCCTGGTAATCAAAGGTTTGTGTGGCCTGGATGAAAGCCTTGGATTTGTTCTTTGCTGTGAATCCAGCTGCTTCCGCCATCTGCCCTTTTGTCATGCCAGTGCTGGACAACTCGATTTCCAGCAGTTTTTGTTGCCTGGGTGAAAGAGGTTTTCCTTTTTTTTCCTTCG
>Ga0208904_1001638_pt1 | contig 15008 bp, 13 predicted proteins | sample AntAceMetag02UKB_FD_184774 | JGI IMG/M metagenome (GOLD analysis project Ga0208904, IMG submission 184774) | Saline lake microbial communities from Ace Lake, Antarctica - Antarctic Ace Lake Metagenome 02UKB (SPAdes) (version 2) | ecosystem: Environmental > Aquatic > Non-marine Saline and...
ATTCTAAGTATTGTTTTTGATATTCCATCTCTTAATAAAACATCATATGGAAAACTTCTACCATCCATATAACTATTTCTTTCTGAAATTGATCTAACTTTTACATTTTTAGTATACTTATTTAAACATTGCATCAACTCATAAGGAGCAGCTGCTAATGGTGTAGCACTTAACATACATACTTTAATCTTTTTATTTTTCATGGATAAATACCCCAACATCTCCTCTTGGTTCTTTTACTGTATGTAATATCGTATTATCACCTAGTATAGTTTTTATTTCTAACCCATTCCAAATTGCTTGATGCTCTTCATAAGGATTTCCAGCTACTGTTTTGTTTCCCATCCAGTTACTTCCTAAAGGTATGGATAGAATAAGTTTTTTCTTAACTTTACTTTTTAATGATTTTATTAATGCTATTCCTCTTACCTTATCAATATGCTCAACTACATCTCCAGCTATTATTACATCATAACTTTGTAACTTATCTACTAACTTACAAGCATCTCCAATATGTATTGTATTATATATAGTTTTTATCCAAGATAATTTCTCTACATAATCTTTCCATATCTCTACTCCATCTATTTGAACTGTCCAATCTTTTGGATATACTTTATTATTCCAAGACTCTAAGTACTCTCTACATAAAAATCCCCACTTACCAAATCCTATTCCTATATCTAGAACACTGCTTGGTTGAGTTTTTATTATCTCTTGTAATATAAATGGTAACGCTTTGTATGTGCTACTTGGCATTATTATTTCCTATATTACATTCTCAAGATCATCAAATGGAAACATCTTTAATCCTGAATTTCTATATAAATTTATTACCTGTGTTCCTCTTCTCTTTATTATTGGAGCTGCCCATTGAAAGTTTTTTATGAAAGTACTATAAACATTATCTGATTGTTGTACTGGATATTTACCATGCCAGTTTATCTGCTTTCCTCCATTCTTTCCCTTCTCCATATCAAATCCTAATAAGTAAATAGGATTAGCTCCTAAACATATAGCTAGGTTTATTGCAGCATACCCACTATTGTATCCGTGACCTACTCCTTCTTCTAATGTTTTTGTAACAGCTCTTAATCCTGCACTCTTTACAATATAAATATCACTATCAAATCCTGCATATTTATGTGTGTCTACCCAAACTTTATAATTAGGAAATTCTTCAAATTTCTTTTTAACATCTTCTCCTAGAGCACCTCTTTTAATCCAACCATATAATCTACTGTCCATACTAAATAAAATAGTAGGATCAAACTTTTCAAATACTCTATTTATTCCTATTGTATTTTTATCTTTTAATAGATTTAGGTTAACAGAATTAATACTTGGACCACCACCAATAATAAAACAAGAACGACCTCTCCAACTTCCTGTTCTAACTACACTATTGATATATGGTAATGCAGTAGTTCGTATCTTTATTCCTTTTACTGGAATTACTGTGCTAGCTTGTACACGATTTACAACTACTATCTTTCTATTAAAGTCTCTTAATAGTTTCTTAAAGAATTCAAAATCATTATAATGATAAGATTTAATATCACCAGGCATTAAAAGAATAGATTTATTTTTATCCTCATATGGAATGTCTAGCTTAGCTAAATGTACATTCTTAATTAATACTGTTGGCAACTTTCTTATCCTTTTCTTATTCTATTCGGTTTAAAGTCTAAAATAGACCATTTAGAATCGGTTTTAAGGCATCTAATCTCTTCATTAGAACGACTTTGATTCTAAACAGGTAACTTAGTACCTGCTAGCAATCTAATGCTCATTACATCTCTTACAAATTAGTACTACTGGGAAGTTTCCCTCCCAGTAATAATGTGTTTAACTCTTGCTTATGTTAAGTGAGTTACTGTACCACCAACAAACATCTTGTTGTTGATAACTTTCTTACCATAGGCTGTTGCAATACCTCTCCTATATACGAAGTCATCCAGGATTATAGTTGGAGTAACGAAGATAGGTAAATAAGGTGCGTATACATAACCGCAATTTAAGAAACTATCGCCTTTAAAACCAACCATGAATCTTCCACTTGCGTAGAAAGGATCCTTGTATATAACAAACGAACCACCAAGTGTTCCTATCTTATGTGGTCCAGCTGGTGGTTGTTTACCAGCAGGTACGCTTCCGTCCCTTACGAAGTTGTTCATGTTCTCAATCAAACTACATACATCAGTAGCAGCGATAATATAATTACCTGTTGCTCTCTTTGTAGCTTGGAAGATCTTATTAGCAGCTTGTGTAAGTACGTATTGGAACTTCTCTTTACGCCAGATCCAAGGAACATCCGTAGAAGTTGGAGCAGCATCAAAACTAACAGTTGTGTTAGCATCAGCTGTTACTAATAATTCAGCACAAATCTCTTGATCTATTTCGTTCTTGATCTCAGATGTGATTGCCATTAATAGCTCTGCTTCTGCGTCTCTTCCATGAGCCTTTTGTAAATCATAAGCAGCGTCTAAAAGCCATCTAGCTTTTAACTTACGTGTTCTTGCAGTTACTGTAGAAGATGTAAGACTTAAGTCCACTTCACCAACTCCGTCGGAATTAGATTCCATGTTAAATCTGTAATCTCCGTAAACAACTACACCATTAACTACATTTGTTTGGAATACAACAGAATATACACCAGTTGCATAAACAACAGAACCAGTGTTACCTGCACTAATACTAGAAACTAAATTACCGTCTCCATCATCAGTGAATGTTTCAACACCATCTGTAATAACTACTGTTCCAGCTATTGCAGGTATGTAAGTTAATGTTCCTGTGTAAGCGGTGTGTGATCCATCTCCAGTTGCTAAAGATTCATCATTGATTGAATCAGATGAATAATCAGATTCATTTGCAGCACCAGTCTTGGCATCAAACATTTTATTACCGTCTGTTATATCGCCTTTAGTAGTACCATACAAATAATCTAGATAAAATATCTGACCAATACGTCTGTCCCATTTGTTCTTAGTAAGCTCTTTATCTTACTTCTCTGAATTTCCCCAGAGTATCGGACTATATCATAATCTTATATTAAATAAGATTGGAGGGTCTCGTGAGTCTTACTTGACATATCAACTAAATGTTGCTTTAGTCTTTCTGACCTAGTCTCTACACCTTCCTTACTGTTTCCAGTAAAGCTTGGCTCGGTATTAGCATGGAAGTCTGATTCTAATATAAATAGAAAGTTATACCCTTTATTAATAACAGCTTTAAAACATTCAATTTTATGCTCTTCCTTATACCAATGATCTCCCTTCATCTCTATTATAAGATTTAAAGTTGGTATATAAAAATCAGGCATATAATAATGTCCTGAAGCTAGTTTTATTTTAAAAGGTTCGTATAGAAACTCTACGTTAAGGTTGCTAAGTATCTTAGCTAAATCTATTTCTTGTTGACTTCTGAAATAAATTATCTTATCTTGTATGTTAACTTTGTACCTTTTAAACCTGTTAACAGCAGGATAATTATCTTTCTTGCACAGCTCAATCGCTGCATCTACATGAGATTTTCTATACTTAGGATTTTCCCATAACTTTGTTACTACACTAGACTGTGTTTTACTCATCTTATCTTTATATCCAGAACTTGCCCAGACTTCTTTAGATTTTTTACCAATCAACTTTTTAGTAGCTTTAGTAGTTTTAACACCCGTATTTGCTTTAGATATATTTGCATTTCTAGTTGTTACACTTTCAGCATACTTTGGATTACTAAAATACTCTATAGCTCCTTTTGATTGTTTATCAGATGAGTTTTTACATAAAGTTAAGCTATTAGGATATCTTTCCTTATACTCTTTTGTATTTATATTATGAGCATATGGAAGATGTCCAACAAGCTTCTTAAAACTCTTTCCACAAATCTTGCACGTAACGAAATCAATTCCTTCCTTAGCCTTCACCGAATTCACCTCCTTTTCATTAATAGATCACTCTATTAAGCGACAGTTATACCTATCGGTTGACATCTTAATCCATAAGTTTCCTTACGGCACGGACTATCTCTTCATACTATTTATTGTATGTGGGATGCTGTCGAGGTTTATTGCTACTCCTTGCTCACCCTCTAGTCTCTGAACCTTCCTATCTAACTTTGTCTTTAAGAGTTCCGATAGGCTCGGCTGCGGATTAGCATACTCTTTATTTTATAAGAGGTTAGCTTTCCCGACAATTCTTCCCATTTTTATTCGGCTCAACTACGAACCGAAACGATATCTTCAGCTATAAGAGAAGGCATTAATGCAGCTACTCAATTGTTATTGTTAAGCTGTTTATCTTAACTCTCCAAATTTCTCTGGAGTATCGGTATATCTTTTCTTCTCTCAGTGCTTGAGAGAGTAGGACGCTCGTGGGAAGGTTATTGGTTTCATTTATCCTCACTTCCTATACTCTGCACCTTTCTACCTACTACTTTTAAGAAATGATTCGGTAGACTTGGCTCAAGATTGGCATATCTTTTTATAGACTTAGCTTTCCTTGAATTCATCCTAACACAGGCAATTTAATTTACCTTAAAACCATAATTTACAAATGAGATTGCCAGTTACCCTCTAGATTTCCCTAAAGACTGGACTATATCATCATCCTTCTATTTTGAAGGACGCCCGGCGCTGTTAAGGAGCTTATCGGTAAAGATTTCCTCACTCCATAGTCTCTGCACCTTCCTACCTACTTTACTTAATACCTTTTTCGGTAGACTTGGCTCAGTATTAACTTGCCTAAAAAATGTGTCTGTAATAATAACCCAATAACAATTATTATCTTTACAATAAGTATCCAATGTATCAAATTTAGCCAACATCCTTTTATCTTTATTAACCTCTTTGAACTTCCAATTACACTTAACTTCAACTATAATTCTATCTTCATTCAAAGTTATTAATTCAAAATCAGGATTATATCGTCTAGTATTATTCTCACCTTCAACCTTGTATGGTAACCAAAATTTACTTCTGTGAAGTTCTCTAATATTTGCTATGTGTTTATTACACCACAAAATAAAAGATTTTTCCACACTTGAATCATATCTTAAGTGAGATGATAAATTACAATCTAGAAAACCTCTAACATATCTAAGATGTCCAATTCCAACACCTTTTTCTAAAGATTCGATCTTTGCCTTACTGGCTTTTTCTCTATTCTCAGGATGACTAAAATACTTTTTATGAGACTCTACTTGAAACTTTCTATACTCCTCATCTTCCCAGAGCTTTTTAGTTCTTTTACTGTTAAGCTCTTTCATTTCAGGATTAGCTTCGTTTGCAGCTTTCAGACTACTACTCTGACGAGCAGCTCTGTCAGTTGTCTCAAAACTTATTTTAATCGACTCTTTAGATTTCTTTATATATTCAGGATCTTTTCTAGAAAGTTTTATACTCTGGGTGGTTTTATCCCTATACTCTTTATCTTCCCACAATCCTTTTGTTATAGAACTACGCAATTCTGAATATTCTTCTGTTTTAAACTGAACCGCTCTAACTTTAGCCATCTTCTTCTTGTATTCAGGTTCTTGCCACTTTGCTTTTCTTGAAGCTATTTGCTTAGCTCTATATACAGGATCTTTCCAAAGATTTTTTACCTTCTCCGAAGTTTCTTTGTACTTTTCTTTAGGTTTAGACTCCACTGAATTCACCGAGTTTTTCATATTAGATTACTCTAATAAGCGACTGCATTGTTACAATCGGAATAAGTCGCCTCATTTATGCTTTTTGCCCTTTGTGCCCATTCTTCAGTGTTCTCAAGTGCACGAGCAACATTGAATAATTTGGCTTTAGGAATTGCTGCACCATTTTTTTCTCTATAAGCTTTTGCAACAGGAGTTAAATACACGTTCCACTTTTCAGATAGATTCTTTAAATGAGCATTTCTCTCATTTAGTTGTGTTTCAGCTTTTGCTGAAAACTCTTTCATTGTGTGTTTCATGTGTTAACTTCCTTTTTTTTGTTTTTGTTACTATTTAAATACAGTATTTAGAATTAGATACCTCGTATCATCTTCCCAACTGTATCCTCGCTTTCCAATAAGCTAGCATCATTAAGAGTTTCATCTACCTTGGAGTGCAACATAGGTTTATTCTTTTTAACACTTTCTCTTAATAAGTCTGCGATTCTATCCATACCTGCCTTTGTTTTACAACGCTCAAGAAGTGCTTCAGCTTTGTTTTTGGAGGTATAAAATCCACTTATTTCTTGTAATTTATTTTCTTTATAATGTCTAAGTTCCATCTTTTCTAATTTACTTTTCATCTCTGCTATGACTGCTATGCTTAATGTTTTCTCTTTAATTATCTTAGTCATATTTACTACATTGTGTTTTACTGCTTCTGTCATTTCAGTTACTAAATCAGTGTATCTTTTATTCACTCTAACTATCTCCTCTTTAAATTCCTTGATAGTTGTCTTAGCTGTTTCACCACAAGTACCTAGTTTAGTTTTTAAATCTTTTATATCTGTAAATCTAGCTTCTAATGTTTTCTTTGATTCACCTGCTGTATTCTCAAAAGCTAGTAACAACTCTGCTTGATTCTTTACCTGATCTTTAAGAGATACTTTCTCTTCTTTAACATCTTTTGTTTTATTTCCTAAATCCTTATAGAAATTAAGCACATATTCAGCTTCATCATAACCTCTTTTTACCAACTCTAGAGTAATTCTTTCAATATTAGCAAGATTATCAGATGTTTTATTTTTAAGATATATATCTTCTGCATTACCTAATTTAGTAGCTAACTCTTTATCTTCAGCAGACTTAAAATCTGTATCATAAAAATATTGAGTAAATCCTTGTGTAATAACCTCTTTCCTTAAACTTTTAATCTGTTCTAAATCAGAAGAAGTTGGATTCTCTATACCTTCTAAATTATTAAGATCATCTTGTATCTGCTCTTCTGAATCTTCTGGAGAAGAAACAGAATACGGTAACATTTCATTTACTTTCCTATATACCTTAATTCTTTTCTTACTTTCAAGAGGTACCTCAGCAGGAACTTCAACAGGTTCTGCAGGTTTAGGTGCTAATGCTTCCTCTTCCTTTAGTGCTTCTATCTCTAAGAATGTTTTCTCTAAGCTAGTTAGCTCTTCTAAATCTCCACCCTCTTCTCCAGCAGCTCCTTGCTTTCTTTCTATCTCTGCCTTCATACTACCTATCCACTCTTCACTACCAAATTCTCCAACATTTCCTTTAGAGAGTACTAGTCTCTTTTCCTCATCCTCAATATCAGGATAAGATTCTTTTAATTTCTTAAACTTATTTTTCATATCTATTTCCTTTTCTAATTTCATCTCATGTATCTTTTTAACTCTTTCTGAAGGGAAAGAGAATTCTTTTTGTGCAGGATTAAAGTCATCAGGAACTACCTCTCCTCTAGCTGCTTTTGTATCATGCTCTATTTGTCTAATAGCTGCTTCATCCCCATTTATAGCACTTGCTACAGTATCAGCATCACCAAACCATTCCTTATTATCTAAATATAGGAACTGCTCACCCTCAACACCAGCATCCCAAACCTTGTCGGGTCTACCGTCTATTTCTACACTAGCATAAGGTCCTTGATACTTATCAAAAGGTCTCATCTCTATGAATTTTAACTTACCATTTGTAGCTTTCTCTATTTCTCTTACATCAATTTCAATAGCGTTAGCCCATTCATAGTCTTCTCCACCTTCAGCTATATCTGCTTGACTCATTTCTCCTGTCTCTTTTATAACTCTACTTTCCTCCATTCCATTTATTTCTACAAAAGTTTTCTCCATAGGAGTAAGGTCTATTCCTTCAGCTTTCTTTCTTGCTATTTCTGCTTTCATATTAGTCTTCCATTCTTCACTAGCAAGTTCACCTTTATTTCCTTGAGAAACTGTAATTCTCTTTTCCTCATCCTCTGAATCTATATCAGGATAAGCTTCTTTTAATTTGTTTATACTTTCATCTTTCTTATCATCTTCCTTCTCAGCAGGTTCCTTATTATCACCAGCAGTAGGACACTTTTGAAATGGCCAATGCTTTTTACCACACTTAGCGCATGTAGGAACTGCTTTCTTCTCATTCCTTTTAGCAATTTTAGACCATCCTCCATCCCTTTCTGCTTCTACATTATTATATATCATTTCAGCGTCTTCTCTATTGATGTCACTGTATCTATCTTGAATCTTTTTAATTATAGCTTTTTTAGAAAGCCCTTTTTTAATATCTGATTTAATATACTCATCCCCATAAGACTCTTTAACTACCTTCTTAGCTTTGTCAGCATCTTCCTTATTCATATCTGCACTAGGTACATATACTGTAGTTGCTTGAATATCTTTCTCATCTGTTTCATTTAGGCTTGTCTTCATGCTTTCTAATAGCAAATTACACTTACTGTCTTTTACACAACCTTCTCCCATTCTCTCAAGCAATCTCAAGCCTGTTACTTTATCTAGTCTCTTTTCATTTATTGCTCTCTCTAATCCTGCAACAAAATCTACATTCTCTAATAATTCAGGATAAGCATCAAAGGAAGGATCAATAGTAGAATCAAATGTCATAAATTCATAACTATCTGCTAATACTTCTGATACACCATCCATCTCTGGAGATGTTTCTCCCAATGCTCTTGAACTAACTCCTACAGGTACTCCTGCTCTATATAATGTATTTACTATTCTACCATTAGGAGTATCTAAAATATCTGCTTCTCCTATTACATTATTTCCATCTATGGTTAAACTTGTTATAACATGAGCTAATCTTTTTATATCAGATTGAGTAGACTCTGGATGCTCTGCTTCTCCTACTAACATCCTTCTACTTATTCTATCTTGTAACTCTGAATCATCTATTACCTTTTCCCATAAATTATTACTATATGTTCTATTATTTTTATTTGTTACACCTATCCTAGAGAATATACCCTTTACTCTGGCAAGTACTCCCTCAGGTAACTTCGAAGACCCTTTATCAGGAACTAACTTGATATCAGACTCCATTAAATCATTTAGTTTTCTTTTCATCTTTGACTCCTATTATCTATGTCTATAAGATCCTCAACACTTTTACTTGAGAATAATCTTTCAAACTCATCTCTTTCTAATTGTATTAGCTCAGAATCAGTGTCCAAAGCTAGTACATCATTTTCGTCTATTTTATACACAAATATCTTGCTATTTCTAGATAAAACTCTCTCTTTATAAGGTATAGGAGTAACTTCTATCCTGTCCCTTGTTATCCATTTTATGCCATCTTCTCCTGGTATTGCAAATAGATTGATATTATCTCTTGCAAAATATTCATTCTGAGTGTTCTCATTAGATAATTGAGTAAATAATAGGTTAGGATCCTTACTAGATAGTCCCAACTCCTGTAGATATGTTACTAATTCTCCTAGAGTAGTGTTTTTTAAGTCCTCTTCCCATCTGCTAAATACATAGTTCAAAGACTTACCTGAATCTATGTCTGCAGCTATTCCAAGAGCTGTATCTTCCTCTTCTCCCTTTTCCTCTAGAAAATCTTTTATCTTATCTACATTAGTTTTACTATTATCTATTACCTTATTCACCAACTTGTCAATCTCAGAACCTACTGGATTAGTTGCTTGGGTATCCTCTACTGAACTTCCAGGATCAATAGCAAGAGGTCCTTCTTGAGCTCCACCATGAGAATAAGCTTCTCTTACTAATAATTTCGTTAACATAATTATTTATACCTTTTCTATTGTCTCTGTAACGTCTTCACCCTCAAGTATCTTAGCTACTGCATCTGTAACTTCTTTACTCTCTGCTTTGTATACACCCTTAATTAAATTGTCTTGCATCTTAGCCCAACTTTTTAATGAAGTATCTTTTGTCTTAGTATCCTTTTTCTTCTTTTTCTTAACATCCTTAGATTCTAATTCAATTTCAGGTTCAATGTCTATTTCTGGAACAATATCTCTCTCAGGTTCTACTGATTCTAATTCAACTATACAATCATTTACTTCTTTCAAAGCATCTTGCATTGCTGATAATACAGATTCAGTATCACCTTCTTTAAAAGCATTGTCTGCTAAATCAATAGCATCTCTAACTCTTGCAAAATAGTCTTTGTAAATACCAGATTCTTTAACATCTTTCTTCTCAACCTTAATAGCTTCCTTAGCATAAGCAACTACTTCCTTTGCTTTGAGCTTAAGTACTGCTTTACTTTCTTCTACCAACTTCATCTCTACCATTGCTGTACTAAGTTCTTTAACATTCTTTGGATCTTTGTCTTTTGCTTCTGCTACTTTCTTAAAAGCAGATAACAAGTTCTTATTAAATTTCATAGCTTTTTCCTCTTTTTGTTTTAATTCTTTAAACCAATCCTGTGGGATAGCTCTCCACCCACTCTCAGTATCAGTAATATTAAATAACAGATGTTCTGCATCTATAAAAACATTATGCTTTTGTTCTAATTCTTCTACGTCATCAGACGTTAACTTGTCTCCTAATAAAACTTTTTCCTCTTTTTGTTCAATGTTTTTTCCTATTAAGGGGATATCACATGTTGGACATTTCATCTCGTTACATGGGGTACCCTTTACATGTTCTATTTCATAACCACAAGCATTAGGACATATACAGATATCGCTACCTCCATCTACTTGTCTATCTCCTCCTACTCCTAATCCTTTTCCTCTTTCTTCTTTTACTGCTTTCTTATTTACTGCCTTATTAGATTCTTCTATACCATCATCATAATAATCTTCATCTCTATTACTGCTACCATACCTATCGTTAGCTAAATTTACATATTTGTCAGCTAACATATCATCAGTATTCTTAGTATAACTACCAGCAGCAGTAGCAAGCATATTCATTTCAGCGTCTTCTAAATCACTTAGAAATTTCTCATACTTCTCATCTGCATCAGATTTTTCTCCTTCACCTATCAGAATATCTATATCATTCATACCAAATTCTTCACCTGTATTTCTTATAAACTCAATACAAGGACCTGCTGTTTCAACCCCGTATCCATCAAAGAATTTATCTCCATCATTATACCAACGATATATAATCTTATTAACAGCTCTAACTAGTTCTCCTTCTATTGTATCTGCAGCACCACTGCGTGAAACTAACTCAGAAAAAGCATCCTGATGTATTTTAGTTGTCCAGCCCTCTTTAGAATTTTGACCTTGACCAAAATCCGTACCTTTAATTATTTCACTTCCCTCTGATTCTTCTTTTACTGCTTTCTTATTTACTGCTTTCTTTTTACTTAGCTTATCTAACTTTTTACTTTCATCCTCTTTCCAAGATAATGCTATATCACTAACCCTTGCCCCACACTTCTGGCACTTTGGAAACACACCTACATTACCACTATCATCTTCGTCTTCCATTGTTGATTCATTATCCCATAAGGCTCCACAAGTAGGACATTTAGTTTCTTCCCATCCCTCTTCATTCTTCTTAGTTACTTTCTTTTTGCTTAGCTTATCTAACTTTTTACCCTCATTAAAATCTAACTTATGTAGTATCTTGGTGTGCATTTATTCTCCTCCTTCTGCTTCAATACCCTTGTTAACTGTAAGTCTAGTTACTCGGATCGCTACTTCGCTATTTTCTACTTTCTCAACTGAGTCTATGTTAAGCATCTCTACTGTTATTTTACCAATAAGTAAATTGTCTACATCATCTATCTTGATTCCTTTTTTAGTAATGTCACCAACAACTCCACAATATAATACACCTGTATCTACTGTCATTAATCTAATGTAATCTTTTTTCTTTATGTTAGCTAGTACATCAGCAACAAATTTCTTCTCAACTTCCTTCTCAGCATCTGTTACAGGTTCTGCTAATGCTTTTATATCTGGCTCTTCTGTTGCTTCACTATACTCTGCCTCTGTCTGAATCATTACTACAGGAATGTCGTCTATCTCATCTAGCAATCCTATCATTTCTTTATTATCTACTTTTACTGTAGCCTTATCATCATCAAAAGATACTATTTCACCTATTCCATCTTCTCCTAATGGTGCACCTTTCTCATCACTTCTAACAAGTATAATGTCACCTTCTTTTAAATTGTGTTTATCTTTCATACTTATTTCCTCTGATTCTTCTACAGCTCTTTCTACTTCTTTTCCTCTCTCTGCTCTTATCTCTTGATTTATTTCTTTACTGTCTATATCAGAATGAGTAAGGAATTTCTTAACAATTACCAGAGCTTCTTCACTAGACATATTTCCTTCCTTAGATAATGCATCAACCATATTATCTTCTATATCTCCTGGAGTAGGAGTAATGTCTAATCCACTGAAATACTCATGTGTATCATCTACTAATTCTTTCATGTATTCTTCACTACCTACAGAGAATTTTGATTCTTCTATCTTTTCTATCTCATTTACTAAAACTATGCTTCTTTCAGTATTGCCTTTATATACTACTTCTATAACATGTTCATCACCAATGACATAGGGTTTACTAACTACTTTTCCCTCTACTCCTACTGCTTCTGGTATATCTTTTCTAAGCTGAGGGGATATAACTGTTCTAATTCTATTACCTATCTTTAATTTCATTATGCTAACTCCTCTTCCTTTTAATACTTTTTACTCATATAATATATGGAATCCACAATTTTTTTATCAATGTTAAGCAATTTAGAATCCCAAGGTTGATATTTTCCAGCAAGTACTGCCTTAACTTTTGCCACAATATCTCTACCATAAAAATCTCCAAAAAACTCTTCTACTGGAGAATCCCATAGTATTCCCTCATACCCCTTTTTAATAGCATTAACATTTTCTTGCGACAAACCAGCTTTTAGTAATACATCAGATATAGTATTTCCTTCAAATTTTCTCTTCTCTACTGTAACTTCTTTCTTTGTCCCATCTTCTTCCTTATTATCTGCATCACGTTTCATCTTTCTTGCTGCTCTTGCTGCATCATCAGCGTCATCTTTTACATCATCAAGTGCATCTGCTGCTGCTTCATAATCTTTAAGCTTTAATGCTTCTCTTGCTTTCTTAAGTGCATCTTTAAGAGACTTGACATAATCAACTCCCAGTTTTGCTTCATTTTTCTTTACTGATTCATTACGGTATCCTGTATCTTCTCTCTTACCTATATAAGTAACACCTGGAATTACATTAGCTATGTCCATACCAGCTTTTTTAGCTTCTTCTTCTTCATCAAATACAAACAAGGTACTAAAATATCCTTCTTTTTCATTATAACCTATTAAATTCCATCTTTCATGATCCTTATCATACTCAATAGATAAATTATGATGGGAAAATGGATGTAAACTCTCTTTTACTTTCTTCTTTACTGATTCCTTAGGCTCTTCCTTTTTAAGTTCATCAGGTGTGAAGTCAGCTTCCTTACTTGGATCTGGCTCTTCAGGAACCTCTTCCTCTACTTCCTCCTCGTCATTCTTAACTAATAAATCATACTCAATTAAAAAAGCAGGATTCAATGTAGCTAATTCTAAACTTTTTATTCCATCTAATGCGAATTTCTTTTCATTCTCTGGATCTATTCCTTCTTCCTTCATTGATAAATATGTGTCACCATCTGCTCCTGTAAATAATACATCGTCCATAGTGCGTTCTATATAAATCTCTTCGCCTGTCTCTAATACTCCTACAAGTGTCATAACTTTTTCCCCTTATTTAATACATAATCTACTAATTTCTCTGCATGTTTTCTATCTGAAATGTTTGTACTAACTAATACAGCAGTAATCATATCAATTCTATTTCCTATCTTAGTTTTCTTTAACCAGTCTGTTACGATATTATCATAATTTATCTCAGTTCCTAATTTCTGTTCCAGTATCTTATTTAACATGGTATGTGCCCTACTACCTATTTTTGATTAAAGGTACTCTAATGAAGAGATTAGATGCCTTAAAACGGATGTAAATGGTTAATTAGTAGCGGGAGTGGGATTTGAACCCTTGACCCTCGCATTGCAGGTGCGACGCTCTCCCAGACTGAGCTACGACCCCATGGTAGGCGATACTGGACTTGAACCAATGACCTCTTGAATGTAAATCAAGCTTTCTACCAACTGAACTAATCGCCCTTATTGTGGATCTACAAGGATTCGAACCTCAGTCAACGGATTATGAGTCCGACGCTTTAACCTATTAAGCGATAGATCCTAATGGTGGGAAAAGAAGGATTTGAACCTACGAAGCCAATAGACAACAGATTTACTTAACCAGACTTGGATATTTTCCCATAGTGCAAGAGGTAGGAATCGAACCTACAATCCTGTGAAGGAGCTAGGGTCTAAGCCTAGTGCGTTTGCCTAATTTCACCACTCTCGCTTGTGTAGAGCTGATAGAAGGAATCGAACCCTCGCAGGCTGATTACAGGTCAGCTACTCTACCTATTGAGTTATACCAGCGTTAATTTATAAATTCTTTTAGAAAGGTTATATCTAATTCATCTTTCTCTGTTATATTATATAATTTTTTTGCTACCTTTTCTATATATGGATTGAGTATTTCTTTCTGCTCACTATGCGTTGCTTCTATACATAAATGTGTAAGCAATGAACTTGTTGCTTTTATTATGTCTAATTTATCTGGACTCTTTTCTTTTAGTATCTTTTTTAAATTACGATAAAAAGATTTACTTTTCATGTCATGTTTGAACTTCTCTATGATAGCATCACCACTATTTAAATTAACTAGTAATGATGCTGCTTCCTGTAACTTGCCTAGAAATAATAATTTCTTTACGGGTGCAGTTAGATCATCATCATGCTTCTCTAACTCTTTTAGTATTTCTACACTTGTCATATACTATCCTTTTAACATACATATATTAGTTTTATATTTACGAGTAATCTGTCTTCTATTGTATCTGTATAATATAATATTCCATTATCTCTTTCATAACCAGCATCTTCTTTTAAGTACTTTCCAATACATATAGCATCTTCTAAGGTAAACTTACCTCTGTCTTTTCTTGTTATACATGTGATTACTTCTAAATTAGGTGAATATTTAGCTTGTATT
>Ga0208904_1001639_pt1 | contig 14999 bp, 21 predicted proteins | sample AntAceMetag02UKB_FD_184774 | JGI IMG/M metagenome (GOLD analysis project Ga0208904, IMG submission 184774) | Saline lake microbial communities from Ace Lake, Antarctica - Antarctic Ace Lake Metagenome 02UKB (SPAdes) (version 2) | ecosystem: Environmental > Aquatic > Non-marine Saline and...
CATGACCTTGACCAAACAAGAAATCGACCTGAGCAGATACCGTAGTATCTGCTGGTGTTGCTGGTGTCCAGGTTGGGGAAGTGCCAGTGGTGTTTTTAACGTACTGATAAACAGTAGTGCTAAAATCAGTTCCACCTGCAGCTAATCCAGGCTTGGTCATCCTAAACCATTGTCTAGTATGTCCTGCGCGCTTTTTAACGCGGTCGCCTTGTCCAAACTGTTGATAAATTAAATTGGGTTTTGCCCATTCTAATCCCTCTGCAACATAATCGGTTTTCTCTAGATCTGTAAGTGTTGCGATTGCTATAGCAGCCATATTTTATAATCTCCTTTCTTTATTTGTGACTCTCCCGATAATCTTTAAGAGCTTTCCTATCCTCTGGGGTCCAATCACGAATAGGTTTATCCATGATTGCCTGTATTTCGGCAGGTGTTGCTCCAATGTTTGCATCTGGCGTATTACTTCCAGCTACATGGACATCTTTTTTAGGGGGAGTTTGAGAAGAATCTTGCTCTGCTAAAAGTTCCATTTCTGATTCGATATAATCTTCTATATCGAGCAATCCTGTCTCTACATCTCTCGTTTCCGTTTGAATGTAGCCTCTTGGATTTCTCAGAATGGCTCTTTTCAGTGACTCAGGAATATTCGGAAAATTCTTGAGTAGCTTACTAGCACCGCTCTTCAATTCAGTTATTGCTACCTGGGTTTCGAGCTGCTTAATATAAGCTGCTTGAGTATTAGGTGGCGTTGTCTGAACACTTCTCCTACTAGATTGTCCTCTCCTTAGTTTGCGAAACTTATCTCGTTCTTGCTTTAAGGCTTTCTTGAGATTTTCATGTTCCTCAGAACTAACGGTTCTATCCTCAGCCTGAGCTGGGGGGGTAGCGACTGGAGCTACAGCGGGTGCTGGAGTTTCAGTACTACTAATATCTACACTACCTTGTGGAGTAGCGGGTGAAGCGGGAGCTTCAGACACAAGCGGTTGTTTTACATCATCTGTCATGATGGTATTCCTTTCTAACGTACTTTCTTTTACGTAGCTACGAACCACGATAAAAGGATTAATATATTATTTGTATCAGATTATTGCGATATATGCAAGAATAATAATATTATTGCAGAATTTGCGGGGATAGATTATTGGAAAAGATCTCGTATTTGTTCTTGGTATTTATCTAGTAATCTCTTTTTTTGATCAGGAGGTATTTGATGATTTCTCATTGTGTAATTAATACTAGACTCAATTTCTTCTAATCTTTTTTGTTTTTCATATGCATCTGATGCTTTCTTTCTTTCAGGTCTAAGTTCAGTGGTTTTTAAACCAAGTAAATCACCCAATCCCATCCAGATGTCTCTTTCCCTACCAGCAAAATCTGGAACACCCATAGTTCCATCTGGTTGTTTTGTAAGAGATGGTCTAATTTTTCCATTGAGAGTTCTAAATAAAGAACCCAATAAAGTATTAGCAGCATGCATAATTCTTTGCGAACCCCTTAACTGAGGTTTAACGCTAGTTAAATCTTTTAAATTGGTTCCTGGAAGTGTACCTTTTGCTATATCTTGATCAAAATAAAGATCTTTATTAAAAAGTTGTTGAGCAGCTTCCATAACAAAAGGATTCAACGATAATCCACCTGGCAACTGACCCTTAGCTAAACTTGCAGAAGGAGTTTCTACATTTCCCCAAGGCAATAAATAAGAAGTATCTAATGCGATTGGCGCACCAGCTTTAGATTTAAGTGGTAACTGAACACTGCCTTGTTGCCAATCTTCTCTATCCTCATCTGGGACAACATCTTCAGAGAGTCCTTCAACAGCCTGTTTAATTCTAGGATATATAGCAAATCTTTCGGGATGGGTTACTGCAGTTTTTGCAATAAAAGGAGTTGCTTGTCTAAAAAATGAATAAAATGGAACTATCCTCTGCATTAATGCACGTTCTCCAGAACCTATCCTATAAGGCGAAAAGATTGATTCTTCTGCTAAATCTTTAGCTACTTTAAAAGCTTTAGGATCTTTTAAAACATCATCTAAAGCTTTGCCTGTTTCTTTAACAATTTTATCAATGCTGTGTTTAAAAACACTTACTTTTGCTATGTCTTCAGAAGAATTTTGAACCCCCTTCCACCAATTTCTCCAACGATTATGAAGTCCCTTTTGTATCAATCCAGACTCATCCACCAATAAATTTAAGCCATCAGATAAACTTTTTGTTTTAATAATTGATCCAGCTTCCATTGCTCCAACATATTTATCTACATCTTTACCAAAATATCTAAGTAAAGAATCAAAAGAATCTACAATTGTTCTTGGCAAGCTTCTACCAGTAGCTAATCCTGCCAATGTTTGATTAGAAATAATATTTCTTCCATGATAAGCAGGATTATCAATAGTTACTCTCAACTTCCACCCACTAAGCGCCCTATCATGCATTAGTCCCATTGTAGCCCAAAGTTTTTCCATATTAGTAACTGGTGCAGCTGAAGGAGTATAACCTCTAATAAGCTCAATCGCTTCTGGAGGAAGCATCACATCATCATATAAATTATTCATCCCTCTTTCTGCTAAATCTTTTGGCAAATAACCAAATTCTTTTAAGACATCATCACCGTATTTTTTTATAAGTTTTTTAGCCTCATCTGCTTTTATGCCAAACTTTTCAGCAATAGCTAAATGACCACGAACTATTTCATTTGCAGTTATTTCAGTTGCAAGTCCTTTAAAAGTAGCAGGAGCATATTCTTTTCTATATCCAGGTTTACCTTTTCTTTCCTGAAAATATCTAAACAATGAATCTTTTTTTTGACTAATAGATCCAGCTTTGCCTGTTTTAATTAATTCATCCCAAGTATGAGTTAAATATTTACCTTTAAATTTCTCAAAAGTTTCTAGATCTAAACCCTTTTTACCTTTTGTTAATTTAAACATCTCCACGCTTTCTCTCCCAACCATATCTCCCAAATCATTCATTTGTTTTGCAATTTTTCTAAGAGATTCATCAGCTTTAGTAAAAGCTCCAGGGATATCTTCCATTATCTCACCAATTATTCTTTGTTGTTTATTGCTTAATTTTTTTGCAGATTCTTCAATGGTGTTATAAAGCTGATTCACTCTCCTACTAGCATTTTCATTAGCTTCAACCATGAATTTCTTAATACCTGGAGATTTGAAACCTGGCTCAAGAGTTTCAATAATATTCCCAAGTTTAGTTCCTTTAACCCAATCAACTGCATCATCACCCCATTTTGTAATTGGTTTTAATACTTGCTGGCTTAATTTTGATACCCCAGGTATCGCTTTAATAACTTTACCTGCTCCCAACTCTGCTAAGGTGGGATAAAGAATTTCCATACCAAAAGCAACGTCTTTTTCAAGCGGAGAAATTTTTTCACCAGCCTTTCTTCTCTCATCTATAACACTTCCTTTTCCTGAAAATCCTCCTCCCCAAGGATCTAATTCCTTTGGTGGATTAAAAACATTTTTAAGTCCAGCTTTTATAAACTTAGGATTAATAATTGGATCAGTAGCCGCAGATAAAAAACCAGAAAAACTTTTAGGCTCATTCCTTGTACCAGCCTCTCTTTGTCTTCTCTCACGATCTGTTACTCCACCGCTAGTATACCTAGCTGGAGCTTGTAAAATCCTCCCAAAGGTTTGTCCTAAAGGAGTATTCATCACCTTACTCACTGCACCCAAGCCCTTCAATATACCACTCCCAACTGGTGTTTTAATTAACCTACCTAAAAGGGGTGATTCTTGAAGTTTAGTTCCAAATTTTTCAAAAAAACCTGGCTTTTCATCTTGATAAGATTGCTGTGGTTGGTAGGATGGAGCTGGTGTTGGAGAATAAGACGGAGCTGCACTTTGTGTAGGTGTGCCAGACGAAGATGGCTTCCAATATTTAGACATACTAATTACTCCAAGGCAGTTTAATCTTTTTTAACCAATTACTCACATTACTCACCCCTGACTTAACAGTATCCTTTACAGTGTTATATGCGCTTCCAATAGTATTACCAACATTACTAACTACCTCTTTTACAGTTGGTCCAGTAAACATCTTGCTCTCAGGCATCTTCCAATTATCTTGTGGTAAATTCATCGTAAATCCTGAAAATGGTAATGGTTTATATTCTTCTGGACTAGTTAATTGGGTTCCAAAATTTTGTGTTGAAGGTGTGTAACTTGTAGGAGCATAACTTGATTGGAAACCAGGATAAGTTATTGGATCTCCTGTGCCATAACTTGGTTGGAAATGTTGTTGATCAAATCTAATATCTTTAAATGTACTAAGATCCAGAGGAGGACTACCACGATCAGCATCTACTCCTGGGAATTGAGGTAAGTCTGGATAACGATCAATTGGTGTTAAATCTTTACCAAGACCCTGGTCAGTTTCTTTTGCAGCGGTTTCTGCTGCAGTTCGAGCATCTGTCTCATCTTGTTTAATCTGCTTTTCTTCTGGTGATAAATTATTAAAATACTCTTGCATTCTTTGAGCTTCTTGATCCTTCTTTGTTACACCAGTTCTTTGGTCAGGACTTTCATACCAACTTCTAATATCTAAATTTGTTTTAGCTAATTCAGAAGCTTTTACCAATTCTCCTTCTAAATCATACTTAGATTGAATAAACAACTCACCATGATATTCACCAACAGAATATGTGTAATATTTACCAGGGATATCGCCTTGCGCTAAATATATTGGCTCTAACTGTACATAAGTATTATGTTCCCCAGGCACTTTTCCTATAGAACTACCAACTTTAGTATTAATAAGAGTCGTGTTTCCATTTTCATCAACTATTTCAACCTCAGTATTAAGTGGAACAAACTTTTGTTGTTCAAAGCCGTCTTTATCTTTAGTAATTAAAAGACCAGTTGCCTGTCTTCCCTCAAAATTAACTGGTTCTCCACTATATAACTCTGTTACAGCTCCAAGCAATTGATTTACACTTTCATTAGTATCGCCCGCATAAGAACTAAGTGTTCTAATATATTGAGATAATTTATCTGTTTTGGTAGTAACTTGAGCATCAATATTTCTAGCAGACTCTTCATATCCATATGCTTTATCTGGAACTTGTTCTGCCCAAGATGAATATTGATCTCTTCTATTTTTCAATCCAAAAAACTGTCCAGTATCTTCATTACCTCCACCATTAAGATAAACTGCATAAAGATAAACAAAATTTTCATATTTCTCTACTTCTGATTGATCTTGTCCAGAATCATAAAGCATTGCTCTAAACCTATCATCTTCTTCTTGCCACTGAGCTTTCTGATCTTTAATTGAAGTAGTGAGTTCACTGCCATCTGCTTGTCTAATTGTATAAGATCGCCCCTCAAACTCTTCAATAGAAGTTCCTTTAACAACATCTTGACCCAATTTTTCAGTAAACGTATCAATATCTGACATCTTATTCCACAATCCATGTTCTTGAGCCAACTGATCAATAGCATCTAATTCTATTCTTGCATTGGATGCGGTAATATATCCACGCTCATACTCTGACTTGACTATGTTTAACCGCTCAGTCACTTCATCACTAGCTTCATCTGCTATTGCTTCAGGCAAATCAGTTGTTCTAATCTCATTAGCTTTAGTTGCCCATTCCATTGCATCAATCATCTCACCATCTTCTTGAGCTTCTAGAGCTAATTTTTCAAAAGATTCAACTTGCATTTTTAGGTTTTCTACTCCTGGTGGAAGCCTAGAAAGCTCATACTCAGCTTGCGCCCGAGCCATCTTACGCTCTTCTTTTTTAATGCCTTCATACACAGTCTCAGCTTTACCCTTCCAATTAGCCACGGCTTGTAATGCCTGACTATGAGCTGGTGTTCCTGCCTCTAGGTTGGTTGCCCTCTCGTTATAATAAGCAGAAAGTGCCTGTGCAGCTTGAATTTTCTCTACACCTTCAGTTGATTGAAAATCAGCTTCTAGTCGCTCACCATTAACAGCCACTTCAAAATCTCGTAACTTATCTTCAATATTAACCTTATCCATCTCAGTAAAAAAGGGGTTGCTCATTGCAGATTGCAAATAGGAAAACATCTCTTCATTAGAAACATCACCATCATTGTAGCGCTTGACCATACTTTCAAACTGAGCATCAGCCATCTTTTGGGCAATAGTATCAACAGCACTACTTAGCGACCCAGGTATTAAAACCTTACGCTTAGTAGTTGTGCGTCTATCTGCTAGAGCAGCTTGTCTTGCATTTGCCATTTATTTTCCACCAGCTTGTAAGTTCTGTCTGGTCCTTTCAATGAACCCTTGAGGACTTGAAAAGGATGTTGTTCCACCCTTAACCGATGCTGGTTGTGGCATTCCTTCACCGCCTTGTGAAGGGACCATTGTTGGAGTTGATTGGTTTACCGCACCAGCTGGAGGTCCAGCCTCTTGAGCTTGTAATAATTCGTTGGCTCGTTTTTGTGCTTGTACTAGTCCCTGTGTCACCTGATACATCTTAGCTCTGTACTCCATTAATTCAGGATCTTTAGTTTCACGTTTCATCTCTTCAATAATCGCGTCTACGTCTCTATAACCCAATTCTCTGAATGCATATCTAAACGGTAAGCCCATTTGAACCTTATTTAGTACATTCACAATTTCATCTGACTTAGTGATCGGCATTACTTGCACCCAATCAAAGTCAGGGTTTCTTACCACAAATTGTTTTGTAGAAGGATCTTGGAAAATCTCAGTCTCACCATAATAGAAATCACCATATAATTGAATCTTTTTAAATATCTCTCGTAAAGCTAGTTCCCAAGCTTTATGCTTTGCATCAATCAATTCTACTAATGATTGATAGTCAATTGCTTTTGAACGACCAGAATCTGCTCCTCCAGCTCCAAACGTAACCTTAGGTACGCCCATGTCATAGAGGGTATCTCGTACTCTGTTTATATAAGAATCTACTGGAAAAGTATTAACATTAGACTGAAGCGGTTCAAAACGAGCTGATCCATCTGGTGAATCAACAAATATAACTCCGCCTGAACCCGTCTTAATACTCTCAGGATCAAAGTCTTCCATATTTACAGCTACATATCTCTGATTGGCTCCCACACGGATATAGGAGCGCTCTTCATTAGAAGCTTCATTAAATTCAATCTGAGGATCCATCATGTCATCTAAATCTGAAATAGACCAAGGTGATCTAGGCTGAGGAATGTTGTGAATAATCGTCCAAAATGGAACTTTAGGATAAGTAACATCATCTTTTTCAACGTATTGAATCATCTCTGAACCAACCATTAAACAGTAGTAATCCTTATCATCATACTCAACTAGGGTAACTGAAGGAGCTTTAGTCTCTCCCATAGCTAAAGATGGAGATCCATCCCATTGCTTGCTTTCTGCCCAAGCAGATCCACTATTTCCTGTAGCTTTATCTTTATCTTTAGTCGTGTGAGCCATCTTCTCAGGGATCTTAATTCCAAACTCATCTTCAATACTTCTTAAGGTTCGTTCCTCTTCTACTATCACAGCATCATACTCATGAACATCATCTCCGCGCCACGCCACCATAAGATTATCCATCTTCTCTAGGTTAGTGATCTTAACCACCCACTCATCTCCATCCTTAACGGGGTAACATTTAATAGCAGCATCACCCATAGTCACCTGATTCATACAGGCTCTACGATAGGCTTTCAACCAAAAGTTGTTCTTATCCAAGACATCATCCACAAAATCTTCAACACCTTGTGAACGAATACGTTCATCTTCTACATAGTCCGCACTAACTAAATTTCTATTAGGGAATGTAATATTAGGAGGATTATTGGCTAATCCATAAGTAATTTTCTTAGCCGTCTTACCAGCGTAGTTAAAGACTGCATTAGGATGACCTTTTTTAGCTGTGAGAGTCTTCCCAATGATATTAGTGTAATCGTGCTTGCCTGTGTAAAAATCCCATCTCTTCTTATATAAAGCACGCCTCTTATCACGATCAGGCTTAAGTGATTCTTTAATATCACCAATTTCCTTACCTTTTTCTTTACGTTCTTTCTTTGTACCATCGAGAATTAATTTGGAGTCTTTAAAATCTATTTTATCCATATTTGTTATCCTGTCATAACTTATAACTTCTTAAAATTAGATAATAGAGTTGAAATCATAAGCATACATTTTATTATGTACTTGCTTGGGACGCCTCATTTCTATCCAATAAATTAATTGTGCTAGTGTCACCACTATATCATTTCTAAGTTTCTTATCATCTAAACGATAATTCTGTAATTCAGATATCATTATAGGTTCATTGGGCATCCTAATAAGTCCCCAGAAAGGATTCTTATCTATCAAAACATCATCTACATAATCAATTTTCCGTTTCATCTTCGTACTCTGCCCTCCATCAAAAGCTGTCTTTAAACTAGTCATCATCTCTGACTTAGTTCTAGCTGTAATATCCATACTAATCGGTTTCAAATGTCTCAGGAATGCACTAGCGTTCTTACCCCCCAAAGCACTGCCGTCTATAATTAGCTTTCCTGGAAACTTCTCTTTAATCTCCTCTACTTTCAAGTACTGCATGGGGATAGGCATCTTATTACCTTGAATACGGAAAAAGTGAACTAATCGGTAGGGTTCCTCCGTATAATCAATTACTAAAATAACCGTGAAGTCTGCCCAAACACTCTTCCCTCCTGCAAAATCAACTGAAATAAAATACTTCCTCCCATCCAATCCTCTATCTAACCATGTCAAACTATCATCTACTGCATTACTGATCCTTTCAAATCCAAAATACTTATCTCCACTCTCCACATACTCCCCTTCAATTATTTGACGCCTGAGCATTGGATCAGCAATATCCTCAGTCTTTTTAATCTCCGCAGGATCTAGAAAGGTATTGTCATACATCGTCCCCTTCTGGGTATAAAAGGAATCTCCACCTTTCTCCATATCTTCTTGTGCCATCTCAATCATCCTCATGTAATCATGTCCTTCAGGTTGGGGTGTACCAGCAAAGTCCAACACTCCACCCAAACTTACAAGCCTCGGCAATAGCGTGATATTAGTAAAAGTCCACAACTCTTGTATATCAGCACACTCATCTCCTGAAATAAAAGCAATACTCTTTGCCTTAAAAGCTGCACCCATCTCACTGTAGGACCTTATAAGTAACTTAGCTCCTGTAATAAACTGTAAAGAGGGAAGCATCTGTGCATCTACCCTATCACTCATGATCGCCCACCCTTTTAACTGTGAACGGTTACTTCGACCCCATTCCTTGTGCATGTGTTTGGGAAACAGGATCTTACCTTCAACAATATCCTTAACTAAACGAGGTACCTCCCTAGCTTGTTCATATCCAGGACCGAAATTAAGCGTTTCATAAGGCTGGTCTAACCATTCTCTCTCAGAAAGCACTTTACCAGCCAACTGAGGCTTAGTCATACCCTGCCAGATATGCTTAATAGCTTCCGCCATCGTCTTACCCCACCTATTACCAGGTCGCAATATATTAATCTTTCTAGTACTTCCCTTAAACCAGGCTTGTTGTCCAAGGTGTAAAGGTAAACCAAGAATCTTCTCAGCAAAAAATACAGGATCTTCTCTGATTTTATTCGAGTATAGCTGTTGGGGGGAGTTCATCAACTTCTCCTTCTATTACATCTCCTATAAATCCGCCAAACATCTTAGCCATTTGAAGTTTAAGCGCATCCTGAGTAACTTGTACTTTCATTCGGTTAGTCACACTATCTTGAGCCTTCATAATCTCGCCAATCTTCAGCTCTTTTCTGGCTACTAGGGGATTGTCCTTATAAAAAGAGACCATATTGCCTCCTATATCCATTAATCCTTGGGCTAGTTCATTTAACGATGTAGGACTCATTCTATGGGGGGAGTCTTTGGGTTGAACTGGACAAGTATAGCTTTTAGAGGCAGCATAATGTTTCTTCCCGAAATGGCGGTAACAGGCGGCTTCGGTGGCTCTGAGGGTTTTATGTCCTAGTATTCCCGAGTAATGTTCATAAATATCTTTCCGGGGGACATTAGATTCCCATGCATTTTCAATCTGTTTTCTGTATGGAGAATTGCACAATTGACAAGCTGTAAACTTAAATTCTCGAGAAGATTTCTTCATTGGAAGGGTCATAGTATCACTATATACTTTAGTTCTAAATCTGTCTAGCATAACGAGTTGTACACATATTAGGTAGGGAACCCCCTTGGATTACGAACCCCCACTACCCCCGATATATTATTCCGATATGTGGTTTATGTCGCAAAGTGTATATTGTGCGACACAGCCGTACTCGAGGTTATTTATAAATACAGAGGGGGGTTAAACGATATTCTATCCTATAACCTCTATCTATCCGCAGTAATGCGGTAATACTGCGGTAATACTGAAGCCCGCGAGAATGCGCGGTGATAGGCGCGAGGCGTGGATCAAAGGACGTAAACCACAGTTGATTATATATAGTCTATGTTTATACTATTGACAGTAAGCAGCAGCGCGTGTTAGTCTCTTATATATACCAAGTACACAAAGGACTTATGCAAAAAGCTAAAAGTCGAATACATACTAAAAAGAAGCTCAACCCCCAAACAACGGCGGTTATCCTCATATCTCTATTAATAACTGGATTATGGGGTTTAGTCTTCTATATACTCCTGAATACTCCAGACATTGAACCAATCACCATTAACCACACTATCATTAACCACGATATAGAACGTGATAATGGAATTGATACCTGGACTGGTAAAGCCTCTTACTATTCAAGAGAAGGCTGTATTGGCTGTAGTGAATCCCTCACAATGGCAAACGGTGAGCCATTAGACAATAACAAACTCACAGTCGCATTCAACAAGCTACCACTAGGCAAAACCGTCCGCATCATTAATAACCGTACTCATGACGTTGTAACAGCTGAAATAACTGACACGGGCGGTTTTGAGAGCTTGGGACGTATCATTGATCTCACTCCTGCAGTAAGAGATGCTATTAACTGCTCTAATCTATGTGATGTAACTGTTCTATATGATAGGAATTAGCTAGGGCAACAGACGAGTAATATATATAATATAAATTATAAGGATATATATGATAAAACAAATGACTAGAATATATAACGAAATAAGAAAAATAAACTCAAGTGAAGGTAAATATTGTGTTGATTATGGTTTTTTCTGGTGGTTAGATAATAAACAAGGTGGTTCAAGTCCAGAGATGCTATCTCAAGAGTATTTTTGGAGAATACAAGACGCTCAAAAATGGCTAGATAATAATAAAGATCTAGTTATTGATCAATTAGCATTTTAAACCCTCACACCTTCCCCAACACTGAGCAGTTGGGTGAGGAAATGAGAGCTTAACACCTCGCACATTAACAATTTAATATCGTTATGTTAAACCCACGAAAGGGGATAACATGAGAATTAACACAAGTAATCTCGAGGACGTATTCAAATCAACCAAGGCAACAGTTGAGACGATGGAGCTAAAAGGCTATGAGTTTATACAAAACTTATTCGCTGATAGCTCAGGACTAGGACAGCCAGACGAGGCATCCTTGACACCTTCACAGCTACTAAAAGAGCTGGAGAGCATAGTCTCAAAGCATGGCACCGTTTATACCTTCATTAGTAGTCAGGGACATTTTCAGGTAAATATTGGAGTATATAAACGCCAAGGCAACAGGCGTACACGCAAGGTCGCTAACAACACCTACGAAGTATATAAAACGCCCAAGTGTCAGGAGCTAGAAGCCATCAGGTTACACGATACGAACATTATCACGTATCTAGATAACGGTAAAATTCGCTTGAATAATGGTGGCTGGGAAACCAACACCACCAAAGAGAGAATTAACCGTTATTTACCAGAAGGCTACACGCTTAAACAAAAGAATTGGTCTTGGTTGATTGACACGCCCAACGGGATAATAGAATATAAAAATATGATGGAGATATAACATGAAATCATTTTCAATAACTAAAGTAGGTTATAGATCGGGGCAATATGGGTGCATAGCAGAATATTTCATCTGCAATCATACGCCTAAACATACTAAGAAGGGACTGGATAGTTTCTTTTTTAGCGGTCTATATGGTACAGAGCATCGAATCGCACAAGCTCTAAGAGCCAAGGGGTATAAGGGAAACGAAACATCGAGCCAATACGGCAGAATGACGAGGAAGGACGTACACCCCAGGAATCTAGAAGAACACGAAACGCTTGACTGGATCAAGACATATTTATAAATTAACACGACATAACGATATTTTTTGCAACTAAGCCCGTTAAAAGCGGGTTTTTTTGCGTCTCATGGATATAAGATACCTCTTTTATCGTACTCTACGATGAGAGAAGTTGTCTTTTACTCAAGGAACACAAAAACATTATTAATTTATAAAGGAGCATTTATGCCAGAATACAATGGTGGAGAATCTAGCAGCGTACAGTTACGCCTCAATACTAAGGGGATCTACACGTGGACAATTTTCCTTAAGATAGCGGAAGGAGTCGCGCCAACTCAAGTTGCTACTCAACTTCGCAAAATTGATGAACAATTACAGACCACGTTTCCAAATCATGCTAAAAAAGGTACTGGAAGAGTGGTAGGATTTAAATAGTAGTTACAAAGAGGGGGGTCAAACGATTATGTCACATGCATACTTAAAAGATGAGCCTAAGAAACCTATTAAGAAGAGAATTGCTAGGGCAACAAGCCTATTCATTCCAGGTCGATTAGGGTTCTCGTTTTATATAGGAAGGAAAGAATTATTTATAGGATTTGAGGTTAGTAGGGTTTATATTCCTATTAAAACCAAGAGGTTTAAGAGAGATATTACTAAAGCTAAGGTAACATTCGTTCCAACACGTGAGTAAGATATAACTGAAGCCAGTTCTTAGGTAAGTTCTTTACCTTTGACTGGCTTTTTTTATCCTTTAATTTCTCTCGTTCTATTTCTTCTGATGCAGGTTTGCTAAACATTAGACCGATTCTTTTCCTGTTCTTGTAATACCACCTCAACTGGATTGCCCTATACCGATTTGGGTTTAGTGTCCGAAAAGAGACTGATGCTGAAACCTTTTTTGTAGACATTCTTTATACGTCCTAATAACACTTTAACCTCATTCTCTTTTCTTTGCAAGCTGTTTACTAGTTCGTCTATCTCCACGGGTTTAAGTTTATCAGCGGTAAATGACAATCTATACAGGGCATCTAGTAGTCTAGCGTTGGCTTTTACGGCTTCTTGTTGATCCTTTTGAGGATCAGACTTATTCCTAATATGCTCAACGCTTTCGGATAGCTTCACAGTTCTTCTACTGTACCTGCCTCAGCATCCACTTTGATATCAGGCTCAGTGCCTTTAGTTTTCTTAATGTTTAATCTTGTTCTAACATTAAGATCAACATAGCTTTGTCTATCCTTCTCAGCTAGAACGATTAAGTACTCGAGGGTACTAGCCCAAGAGTTTAATGCTCCGATTATACTAGTAATACTATTGAGGTGTTTTTGCTCTACCTCTAAGAGCTTGTGTGTTTTACTCATCATTCTCCTTTTCACAAATTTCTTCGTGTTCTACTTCATAATCTTGATCATATAACTTATTACAGTATGGGCATAATGCTATGCTCATTTCTTCACTCCTAAACTTTTTAATAATTCATCGACTGTTGTACCTGTTGATACTGTACCTCTTAGCTGTCCCACTTGATCCTCATCTCCTACTGGCATCACTACTTCAGTCCTTTTTTTTGGATTAGAAGGGGCAACGTAGCACTTCTCGCAAGCCGTATAGTTTTCCTCACCCAATAAATAATCTACTACCTCATGACACTTGGGACAGACAAGAGGCTCTGGTTGATTAACTCCATACTCTTTAACGCTTATTACTTCACCCTGATCATTGCGCCTCACAATTTGTTTTTTCATCAGTTTATTGTACCAACTTTATGATTGGCTACTCCTTCATATTTAATTATTAATACTATTGTCCAGACGGCTTCTTTAGTATCAGAGGGGATTGTATTAAGACAGGTCCTAATAATCTCCCCCATCTCATGATTTGGTACGTTCTCAAAGATACCCTTTACTGCTAATTCAATTTCACCAGATCTTTCATTCGTAATACCCATAGATACTCTAATATCAAATTTATCTGGTGGCATGTATGAAACTAGATTCATTCTTCTAATTTATTCTGTTTTATTTCTCTTGCTAACTTCCTGTAAAACTCATCTCTTTGTTCAAAGCGGATAAAGCTAGGTACTATTCTTTCTAATGCCTCGAGTATCTCTTCACCCGTACCTTTGATTCCATATTCTATATATTTTTTCTTAATCATTTGTCCTCCAATTTTTTTATCATCTCACTAATCTTAACAGTTGCTTCCTTTTTAGTCATCTTATCTATCTCTTCCCAAGATATAAACTCACCTATTTTTAAAGACAAGCTCCTTAAAGCAAATCCTTGCCTTGGAGTCGGACCGCTTTTAGGAAATAATTTCATTTTTTCTTTCTTTCACATAACCAAGCTACTACTGCTCCACCTAATACAAACACTATTCTCCAATCAAGTTTCATCAAACACCTCATCCATTAACATGTCTTCTAGTTTCTTAGTAGGTCTCTTATCAGCTAACTCAATTGGGAAGTACCATTGTTCTTCTTGACCAACAACTTTTCTTCCTCCCTTTGCCCTTATGTCTACCACTCTAAAAATCCATTTCTCACCTCTACCTCGATCTATAAAGACTGCCTTATCTGTATTGTAAGCATTAAACCCTGCAATAATTGCAATCGGGAGAGAAAGCTCTCTGTCCTTCCATAGAACGGCTTTGTTGAAACTAACGTACTTAGTGTACTGTTTGTTTACAAAAATTCCTCGGTTTATTCTCTTTTTCATTCTCCTTCTCTCACCAAGCCCATATAGAGCCTAGAAGTATTAGATACCAAATCATTTATTTCTCTTTTAAGATTACCATCCAACATACAATAATCCCAACAATCCAAACTGACCA
>Ga0208904_1001643_pt1 | contig 14982 bp, 12 predicted proteins | sample AntAceMetag02UKB_FD_184774 | JGI IMG/M metagenome (GOLD analysis project Ga0208904, IMG submission 184774) | Saline lake microbial communities from Ace Lake, Antarctica - Antarctic Ace Lake Metagenome 02UKB (SPAdes) (version 2) | ecosystem: Environmental > Aquatic > Non-marine Saline and...
AAGATTGTGGGCGAGATAAATTCTTTGGAGACGAAAACAAAAAAACTAAAAGATGGCGATTTTGTTAAAAAAAGTGAAGAATTTAAAAAACGATTAAAAGACGGTGAAGTAATCGAGAATATTTTACCTGAAGCTTTTGCTCTTGCAAGAGAAGCTTCATGGAGGGCGATTGGGTTACGACCATACGATGTTCAACTTCAGGCTTCAATTGCTTTATTTGAAGGCAAGGTAGTAGAGCAGAAGACGGGGGAAGGAAAAACTTTGTCAGCTGTTCCTGCTCTTTATTTGAGAGCTCTTACTGGGAAAGGCGTCCACCTTGTTACGGTTAACGATTATCTTGCTCGTCGTGATGCTGGTTGGAATGCACCCGCATTTGAATTATTAGGATTATCTATTGGTGTAATTGTTCAAGAAATGAAGTCATTTGTTTATGACACTAGTTATGAAGATAAAAGTCATGGAGATATAAGGCTTGTTCACTTGAAACCCTCTCAAAGAAAAGAAGCATATGCGACTGACGTCACATATGGAACAAACAATGAATTTGGTTTTGATTACCTTAGAGACAATATGGTTCAAGGACTTGAGCAAAAGTCTCAACGGGGACATTATTTCGCCATTGTTGACGAAGTTGACTCCGTTTTAATTGATGAAGCAAGGACCCCCTTAATTATTTCAGCTCCCGATTCTGAGCCGACTGATAAGTACTATAAATTTGCAAGTTTAGTAGAGAAATTAAATCCGGACACAGATTACCTAATGGACGAAAAAGCCAAAAGTGCTAATTTAACGGAGCATGGTATTACAAGAGTAGAGAAAATATTAAAGACACCTAACCTATATGAGAAGGATTTTGAATCAATACACCATATTGAAAACGCCCTACGTGCTAAGACATTATTTTTAAAAGACAGGGAATATGTTGTTAAAGACAATAAAGTAACCATCGTTGATGAATTTACAGGAAGACTAATGGTTGGTCGACGTTGGAGTGACGGACTTCATCAAGCCGTTGAAGCCAAAGAAAATGTAGTTATTCAACAAGAAAGCAAAACATTGGCAACGATATCATTCCAAAATTACTTCAGAATGTATGATCATCTTTCGGGAATGACAGGAACGGCGGCTACTGAAGCAGAGGAATTCAAAAAAATCTACGATCTTGATGTTATCGTTGTTCCTACAAACGACCCCATGGTTCGAAAAGATAGGTCAGATATGATTTATAAATCCTTGCGGGGGAAATATGGCGCAATTGTAAAAGAGATTCAGGAAAAACATAAAAAAGGTCAACCAGTATTAGTTGGGACAACCTCTATTGATAAAAACGAAATAGTTGCTAACTACCTTAAACGAAAGAAAATTCCACACAACGTTCTTAATGCCAAAAATCACGAAAAAGAGGCTTCAATTATTTCTCAAGCAGGAAAACCTGGAATGGTTACTGTCGCTACCAACATGGCGGGGCGAGGCGTCGATATTGTTTTAGGGGGAACACCGCCAGAAAAATCGCCTGATATAAGTAAAGAGAAATACGAGAAAACAAAAGGATACAAAGAATGGGAAGAAGCACACAACAAAGTTATTAAAGCGGGTGGACTCCATGTTATTGGAACAGAGAGACATGAATCAAGAAGGATAGACAATCAGCTAAGAGGTCGTTCGGGTCGACAAGGTGATGCAGGGTCTTCTCTTTTCTATCTTTCATTAGAAGACGATTTAATGAGAATTTTTGGAGGAGAGAAAATAGGAGGAATAATGGAAAGACTTAAGTTGTCTGAAGATCAACCAATTGAAAACAAAATGGTTTCTAGAGCAATTGAACAATCACAAGTTAAAGTTGAAGGATTCAATTTTGATATGAGAAAGCGATTAGTAGAATACGATGATGTTGCCAATCAACAAAGAGAGATAGTTTATGGTCTTAGAGAAAGAGTGTTGCAGTCAAAGGATTTAAGGAAAGAAGTGTTGGAAAAACTTGAACACAGAATTGATGACATACTCTTATCTGCATTTCCAGAAGACGGAAGCAAACCAAATCACGAACGAATTATTGTTGGGCTTCTTGAAATGATTCCCTTTGACAATGTTTCCAAGGAAGCTGTTAAAAAGCAACTTGCTAAAACAGAAGACAAAGACAAAATTAAAACAGCTCTTGTAAAAGTTCTTCACGATGTTCACAAAACAAGAGAGAAGCAAGTGGGCGAGACGGTCATGAGACAAATTGAAAAATATGCATACTTGGGTTCAGTAGATAACCTTTGGATTAATCATATTGATCATATTGATGGACTAAGGGAAGCGGTTACCTTACGGGCTTACGGACAAAGAGATCCATTGGTCGAATTCAAGAAAGAAGCCTTTGATCTTTTCGAAGGATTAATCGACAGGGTAAACGAAGAGCTTTCAAGAAGAATATTCAGAGTGGGAGTGGCTGCGTCCCGACCAGAAATTCCACTGGATCAAGCTAGAACAAATGTTGATAAATCAGATGCCATGGGTTTGGCGAAAAAGGGAGCTGACGAGACAGCTCGAACAGGAAGCAAGGCGTTCTCGGGCAATGAGACGGTGACAAAGAAAAAGATAGGTAGAAATGACCCCTGTTGGTGTGGGAGCGGTAAAAAGTGGAAGAAGTGTCATTATCCCCAACAAGGATAGTGTGAACACAAGAAAATTGCCCCTTGTAGCAGAATTGTTAATGTGTAAAAATCGCTGTTGTGGAAGAAGAAAATCAGGACAATGTTTCTCAAAGCAAAATAATGATTGTTTTGGGGGTTGTTGCCCTTGGAGTTGTTGCCCTAGTCTTTTTTGGTAATTTTGGTTCACCTATAAGTAAAGATGTTGAGATAGGTGAAGTACAAACAACCCAAGAAGAACTACCAACAGAGGTTAAAGGAGAAGAGGATGAAAAAATGACAGTTGAAGAATTACAAATAGAAGACATAGTTATTGGTGAAGGCCAAGAAGCAACTGCAGGTGCTCAGATAACTGTAAATTACTCAGGAACATTAACCGATGGGTCCAAGTTTGATAGCTCTTACGATCGAGAAGAGCCGTTTACTTTTATTTTTGGTGTAGGACAAGTTATTCCAGGTTGGGATAAAGGATTGCTCGGAATGAAAGTTGGCGGAAAAAGAAAATTAACCATTCCTTCTGATTTAGCTTACGGCGAGGCTGGCGCAGGAGATGTAATACCTCCTAATTCAACTTTGATTTTTGAAGTAGAGCTTCTTGAAGTAAAACTTCCTGAAACAGAATAAAAAGACTCAGATAGATTAAAAGTGATATTATTTAGGTAATGGAAATGCCTCAAATATTAAAACAAACTGTAACCGTCAATCTAGGGAAACTTTCGTTCTCGCCTTCGTACATACAAGCAGGTGGGATTATTGTTTTGCTTTTTCTTTTGGTATTAACCTTAGCAAGAGTAAGAAGACTATATGTTAAGTGGAATTTGGGTAGTGCCGGATCAACTATGTTCATAGGCTTTGTTCTGGCTTTGATACTGGAAGGGTTTTTAATATTGGGAGGAAGAACAATACTAACAGAAATAATAGGATGGGAAAATGCACCCAAACCTATCAGAAATGTTTTAATGGCAGGTAGAGAAAAGATGGCAGAAGTACTAGGGGTAACAGAACAAATACCAGATTCTTATGCCAACGACGTTCCTGATTTATATGATGTGGTAACAGGATTTCAAAGTTTGAATCCAGATGATACTGAAAAATTTCGCTCCATGATTTGCGTCCCCGAGCAATGAAGCTACGGACAGGCTGCCTTTTGGTATACTTAAGCTTATTATGCAAGATATAAAACAGAAAATTGAAAAAATATCTTCCGATTTTAAAAAAATTGAAGAGACGCTTGATTTAAAAAAGAAAGAGACTGAGTTGTCAAAGCTTGAAGCCGAGTCGACTGATCCAAGTCTTTGGGATAATCAAGAAAAAGCAAGAAAATTAATGCAAAAAATTGGAGATATTTCCCATGAAGTAAAAAAAATAAAAGATTTGCGAAGTGAGATATCTGTATTGACCGAGTTTGCCAAGAAAGATGGTTTGTCTTCGGACTTGAACAAAGATGTTAATAAATTAGAGAAGCAAGTTGAAGAGTTTAAGCTTACTTCGTTTCTTTCCGGGGAATATGACGCAAAAAATGCTCTGGTTTCTATCCATGCTGGTCAAGGAGGCATAGAAGCAATGGATTGGACAAGTATGCTTTACAGAATGTATACCAAATATTGCGAAAAAAGAGGGTGGAAGATGCAAGTTGTGGATTTATCTTCTGGAGAAGAGGCGGGTATAAAAAGTGTTGTTTTTAAAGTAGACGGACTTCACGCTTATGGATACTTAAAAGGTGAGGCAGGAACACACAGATTAGTAAGACAATCTCCTTTCAATGCTGATAAGTTGCGTCAAACTTCCTTTTCCTTAGTTGAGGTTCTTCCAGAAATAGATGAAGCAGACATGCCAGAACTTAAAATGAAAGATGACGATCTGGAATGGCAATTTTTTAGAGCTTCTACACAAGGTGGACAGAATGTACAAAAAGTGTCAACGGCTGTAAGGGTAAAACACAAACCCACAAATACAGTTGTTACAGCTCAAAGAGAGCGATCTCAAATTCAAAATAGACAAATTGCCCTTGATTTACTTCGAGCGAAACTTTGGGTTTTAGAACAAGAGAAAAAAGATGCAGAAAAAAGAGGGTTAAAGGGAGAATACAAACCTGCTTCATGGGGAACACAGATACGGTCATATGTTTTACATCCTTATAAAATGGTCAAGGATTTGAGGACTAAAGTTGAAACAGCTGACCCAGAGTCAGTGCTTGATGGAGACTTAGATGAATTTATTGAAGCAGAGCTAAAGCTGTAAGAAGGGTATTGATACTTGATAGTTTTTCCTCGACAGTGATATATTTAGAAATATGGATCCTAAAATTACAACAAACCAAAAGCCAACTGGGACTCCGGCAAGCGATCAACCAAGTCAGCCTGCAGCAACGGAATCTGCAGTCAAAGCTCCAGTTCTTAAAAAGCTTCCGAAGAAAATAACTAAAAAGACAGCTCTATACGCACTCGCTGCACTATTAGTAATAGTATTGGGAGTAGGGTCAGGCTGGGCATTATCAGGAACTAAAAACACAGGTTCGAAAGAACCCACCTCGGCTGGTGCTCCCGGTGCAGAGACAGGTGCTAAAGAAGCTGGTATTGCCGACGAGGCAACTTTCAGAGACTCAGCGGAAGGCTCCTTGGAAAAAGGAGGAATAGACGGAGAAGGTACGCACCACTTAGTTCGCGAAGGGGGTCCGACAAAATACGTATATTTAACATCAACAGTAATAGACCTAGAAGCTTTTGTAGGGAAAAATGTAATGGTGTGGGGTGAAACAATTTCAGCTCAAACTGCAGGCTGGTTGATGGATGTTGGTAAGATTAAAGTAACAGAATAAGACCTCAAACACTTCATGAAGAAAAATCGATTAAGAGCTGGCGATATTACGTATAATTTGTTAATCTAAAGATTGAACTTAAAACTGTCATGATTAGCTTAAAAGGGGTTACAAAAACTTTTGGAAGTATTAAGGCTATTGAAGACGCCACTTTTTCAGTTGATAAAGGGGAATTTGTTTTTTTAACTGGACCATCTGGGGCAGGTAAAACGACAATCTTAAAACTAATATTAAGAGATTATCTTCCAGACAAGGGAAAAATATTCTTTGAGGGCAAAAATATTGTGCGCTTGCCTGAAAAATTTATTCCTTCCTTAAGACAACAAATTGGTGTGGTTTTTCAGGACTTCAAAGTTTTATCAGAAAGAACGGTAAGAGAGAATGTTGAAGTTGCCTTGGCAGTTAAAGGAACACCTCCGTCTGAGTGGAAAAACCGTGTTCGTGATGTTTTGGAGTTAGTTGGCTTGATAGAAAGGGCCACCCTTTTCCCTTCTCAGCTTTCCGGAGGGGAATTGCAAAGAGTTTCTCTAGCAAGAGCGTTAGTAGTCAATCCAAAGGTGATTTTAGCGGATGAGCCAACTGGAAATTTAGATTGGGATACTGCTGACGAACTAATGGATTTATTTGAAAAGATAAGCAAGGAAGGTAAAACAGTCATAATGGCTACGCATCATAGGGGGATTGTTGATAAACTAAATAAGAGAGAAATAAAGGTTGAAAAAGGTAAGATAGTAGGAGGAGGAGAATCGCCCAAAAGAAAAGCAAAGGCGAAAGAAAAACCTCCCGTTAAGAAAGTTGAAAAAGAAAAGACAGAAGTAAAAGTTAAGGTAGAGGAAACAGAAGAAAAGAAGGAGTAAAAATAAATGGCAAACATTCATTTCAGAACAGCTCTTGATTATACAAAGAGGTCTCCATTTCAGGCCTTGGCCGCAATTTTTGTATTAGCTCTAACATTCTTTGTCGGCACTCTTTTGGCCGTATTAGTTTATTCATCTGGCAAGGCGCTTTCTCATTTTGAAACAAGACCACAGATTATTGCTTTTCTAAATGATGATGTGACTGCAGAAGAAATTTCTTCTTTTCAAAATACATTAAACAAAGATTCACGCGTAAAAGAAGTCGCCTATGTTTCCAAGGAAGAGGCTTTAGAGATTTATAAGAAAGCTACCGCAGACAATCCTCTTTTATCTGAACTAGTTAGTCCTTCTATTTTTCCTGCAAGCTTAGAATTTTCTTTGACAGATCTTAATTATGCAGAAGATGTAATAGATGAAGTAAAGAAAGTAAGCATTGTTGATCAAGTCGGGTTTACAGCCAGCTTGGGAGGAGAGTCAACACTGGGAGATGTGGTAACTAGGCTAAGGACAATTACTTGGTATGTTCGGATAGGTGGAGCAGTTTTTGTGGGTCTTTTGGTTGGAACATCTTTGCTTGTTCTTTTGGTGATTATAAGTATGAGAATAACCACAAGAAGAGGGGAAATGGAAATACTTAGCTTAATTGGTGCGACCAAGAAGTTTATTCGGAGTCCGATTATTTTAGAGGCTTTGATCTATGCTTTTACGGGTGTGTTTATCGGCTGGATTTTTGCTTTAATCTTGGTTCTTTATGCAACGCCGAATATTGTTTCATACTTTGGAGAAATTCCTGTATTACCAAGAGACACTGTACAACTATTCATTTTAATGGGTATTATATTGGCTACTGAGATTGTAGTAGGCGCATCGCTGGCATTATTCGGGAGCAGCCTCGCAATTTCAAGAGTACGCCGACGCAAATGAAAAAAATAAACCCCAAGAGGTTATTCTTCGCTATATTCTTCTCACTTCTTTTAACAGTGGGGCTCTTTAAAGTTGGTTCGCATTTTGTTACATCAGTGAAGGCTGACCAATTAGAAGATTTAAACAACCAAATTAAAGAATATGAAGCAGAACTAGCTCGCTTGAAGAGTCAGGGAAACACTCTTTATAATCAGATTGCCCAATTTAACGCTCAGATCAGACTGACGACCCTTAAAATTCAAGAAACACAAGAAAAGATATTGTTGCTTGGGGGAAGAATTGATCAACTAGAAATTTCCTTAGAATCATTAACGGATGCGTTTTCAATGCGTGCTAATGAAATTTATAAAATGAAGCGGTTGGGTGATTCATTAATGTTACTAGTGACAGCTTCCAATCTAAATGAGGCTGTTTCTAGGTACCATTATCTTCAAAAGATTCAAGAAGCAGACAGGGAATTATTAGTACGACTTCAGGAGGCACAGGATGTATACGAGGACGAAAAAGTAGATCAAGAAGATTTGCAAGCCCAATTGGAACAACAAGGTCAGGTATTAGGGGCACAAAAGACGGCCAAAGCCAATTTACTAGCAGTTACTCAAAATGATGAAAAACGGTATCAGAATCTTTTGTCACAAGCCAAGGCCCAACTTGCAGCCTTTAGGAGGTTCGCAATATCGCAAGGTGGAGCCACAATTCTTTATGACCAGACGGTTTGTGATGAATGGGGATGTTACTATAGTCAAAGAGATAGTCAGTGGGGAGACGTGTTTTTGGGGGGTACGGAATATTTAATGAAGGACTCCGGTTGTTTCGTAACATCTGTTGCGATGTTGGCAAGTCATTTTGTTGGGAAAGGTAGTATTATGCCAAGCGATATTGCACAACTTTCAGCAGCCATTACTTCAGGTGGAGATGTTAAACACTCTTTCAATGTAAATAATGTAAATGTTTCGATAGGTTGGGCTTCAGACGATGAACTTGATCAGAGACTTAGTTCGGGTCCCGTGATGGCAGAGTTGTACGGTGGGGACCACTTTATTGTTATATTAGAGAAAAAAGGAGATCAATATATTATGCATGATCCATTTTTAGAAAACGGACACAGTCGGCCTTTAACGGATAGATATAATGTCTCTGATATAAGCAGCTTGCGTTTTGTCAGTTTTAATTAGTACAAATCTGCCTGATGTGGAACATAATATTTTTTCTTCTATTTTTTGTTTTTGTTTCTCCCCCTAAAGTTTCAGCACAAGTTGAAATAAAGATAAATGAAGTATTACCAAACCCGTCAGGGGAGGACAAAGTAGGTGAATGGATTGAGATCTATAATTCTAGTGACACGTCTTTTATTATTGATGGATATAAGCTAAGGGATAGAAACGACAAGCAAATTATCTTATCTGGCTCCGTGGAAAAATGGTTGGTGATTTACCCAGAAAAAGAAAACGGGTTTGCAATTGCGAATAGTGGTAGTACAACTATTTTATTACTTGGACCAGATGACGGAGAAGTAGATAAATTTACCTATACAGGATCAAGCGAGGATAAAAGTTGGGGGAGAATTCCAGACGGGGGTGAAATTAATTCCGAGAAATTAAATCCAACTGTCGGTGGGGCGAATGAAGCTCCTTCAACTTCAACTCCTTCTCCTACGTCAACTTCAACTTCAACTCCTTCTCCAACACCAGCTTCGACTGAGAGCCCAACACCAAAGCCTACAATTTTGGCAGTAGCAACTCAAAAACCAACAATGACGCCGCGGCCAGCAAGAAAGGATAGCGAGGAAAACGGCGAAGATGTTTTGGGTTTGAGGGATGGATTAGTGGCCTCACCTTCTCTTGGTTCAGAGGCGGAAATCAAGAAAAAATTTCCTTTTGTGGCAGGCTTATTTCTCTTTGGTGGAAGCGGGTTAATTGGTGTTGCCGGTTACACCTTTCTTAAAAATGGCAAGAAAGAATATAATAAGAAAGGCAAAGTAAAAGAAAGTGATGAGTTCAACAAAATTACATACAAAAGAGACAATAGCAAAGAAAGTTCTTAAGTATTGGCTTCCCGTTGTTATCTGGTCACTTGTTATCTTTTATTTCTCTTCTTTACCAACGGCTCCGATAACAAAAGTTTATTGGCGAGAATTTGTGATTAAGAAATCGGCCCATGTTGTTGAATATGCTATCTACGCGACATTAATGTACCGTGCTCTTAAAGAGAGCGGGGTAGACAAAAAAGAAGCGGGTGTTTATTCAATTATTTTGGCACTCATGTATGGAATCTCAGATGAGTTTCACCAGTCATTTACTCCAGGAAGAGACCCGCGGTTGCGAGACATATTTTTTGATACAATAGGAGCTTCATTGGCAATCTATGCATTATGGAAGTTATTACCAAAAGCGCCCAAGAAACTAAAGACTTGGGCAAAAAAATTGCAACTGACCTAAAAGGCGGAGAGACGCTGGCCTTAACTGGGGACCTAGGAAGCGGCAAGACAACTTTTATTCAGGGGTTTGCAGAAGGTCTTGGTATAAAAGATAGAATAATTTCTCCTACCTTTATATTAATGAGAAAATATTCATATTCGAAACTTAATTTTTATCATATAGATTTTTATAGACTAGAAAATAATTTAGAAAACGAAGTTAAAAATTTAGGGATCGATGACACTTGGGGTAAAGAGAACAATATTGTTGCCATTGAATGGGCAGAGAAAATTAAAGATCTATTGCCAAAGGGAACAATACAACTAAGTTTTGAAAATTTAGGGGAAGAAAATAGAAAGATATTAATAGAAGGATTATGAAGAAAAAAATATTAGTAACAGGTGGGGCTGGTTATATAGGCGGTTTTATTATTAGAGAGTTAAAAAATGAGGGCTTCAATGTTGTTATTGCTGATAATTTGTCTCAAGGGCACAGAGAAGCAACAACTGGTTTTGAATTTCATAAAATTGATCTAGTTAAAGAAAAAACAAAACTTAATACACTATTCAAGAAGAATAAATTCGAAGGCGTTATCCACATGGCCAGCTTTATTCAGATGGGGGAATCATTCAGAAATCCCAATAAATATTTCCGAAACAATTTAATGGGAGCAATGAACTTGTTAGATGTTATGTTAGAGAATGACGTCAATAAAATAGTCTTTTCTTCTTCTGCTGGTGTTTATGGCTCTCCCAAAAAGCTACCAATTAAAGAAGGCGATCCCAAAAGCCCGGAAAATCCATATGGAGAAACAAAACTAATGATTGAAGATGTTCTTCATTGGTTTGATAAAGCATACGATTTTAGGTCGGTAAGTATTAGATATTTCAATGCTGCTGGAGCAGCGCTAGATGGATCGATTGGAGAAGCACATCCTAATGAAAGCCACATCATTCCGTTAATTATTAAAGCGGCTCTTGAGGGAAGAGAATTTACCATCTTTGGCGATGATTATAAAACTCCAGATGGAACATGTGTTCGAGATTACGTTCATGTTTTAGATTTAGCCAAGGCTCATACGGCTGCTATCAATTACCTAATCAAAGGTGGGAAAACCAATCAATACAATGCGGGAACAGGTGGTGGATATTCAAACAAAGAGATTGTTGAGGAAATAAAGAAAGTAGCTGGAGATTTTAAGGTAAAAATGGGACCACGTAGACCAGGAGATGCAGACACCCTATATGCCTCAATAAGCAAAATTAAAAAAGATTTAAATTGGAAGCCAAAATACAAACTAAAAGATATTATCGAAAGTGCATACAAGTGGCACAAGTCACACCCCAACGGATACAAGAAGAATAAATGAAATTACATATAGACACTTCAAACAGAGAAAAGATAGTTGTTGGGATCGATGGTGAAAAATTTGAAACAGAAGCAATAAAAGAAAAATCCCAGAAACTTCTTCCTTTTATTAATGAGGTGTTAAAGAAAAAAGGCATTAAAATCGAAGAAATTACTGAAATAGAAGTTAATACAGGGCCGGGATCTTATACTGGTTTAAGAGTTGGAGTTTCAGTTGCCAATACAATTGGTTGGGCCTTAGACATTCCTGTTAATGGTAAAGATTTGAAAAAAGGTGAAATAGTTGAAATAAGATACAACACAAAACAATAAAGAGCTTGTGTTATAAAAAGTTGCAAATAATGTAAAGAGAGTGTATACAGAGGTTACTGCTTAGTATTGCTAAGTAAAATGACAAAGAAAGTTTTACACAAAATATTTTCTGCGACAATTTGTTTTTCGTTGTTACTAAATTCCCTTATGGGATTTTTTTTATACCCTCAAACAGTTTTTGCTGAAGAGATAATTCAAGAAGAGGAACTGACCGAGGCAATAGCGCCAGCCTCAGAACCAACACCCGTGCCTCCTGCTGAACCAATTCTACAATCAGACACAGAAGAGTTAGTACCATCAGAATTGCCAGAGGTAGACACAGAAGAGTTAGTACCATCAGAATTGCCAGAGGTAGACACAGAAGAGTTAGTACCATCAGAATTGCCAGAGGTAGACACAGAAGAGTTAATAGATAGCCCGGTGGCTGAAGAATCGGCAAGTCTCACGGTCTCTATTTGGGTTGAAAATGAAGGCGGTTCAATAACTACTAATAGTACTGTCGGTGAGAATGTGGAATATCGATATAAAGACACTCAGGCAAAAGTTCTTTTTACAAAACTGACTAGCTCGGGATATTTAACAATCAGAGAATTTGAACCCGAGAGTGCTGATGAGTTGGGTATTTTGGGCAAAGCTTATGAAATCACCTCAGACATGGAAGATGGTACTTTTGAATACAACCTAACTCTTCCTATTCCAAGCGAATCTAAAGACAATCTCTCCGTTAAGTTCTCAGAAACCTCAGATGAGTTGTCCAATGCTCAGGTAGTTGACGAATCCACGGAAATTGGAGAAAACACAATCACCGTTACTGGTCTGGACCACTTCACTGTTTTTGTAGTTGTTAATCCTCTTCCCACTGGAGTATCAAATGGTGATAATTGTACAGTAGTATCTATAATTGAAACCTGTTATGACACGATTCAAGGAGCTATAACTGCAGCTAGTGCTGATGAGGTAATCAATATTCAACCTGGAACACATGTTATTAGTTCACAATTAGTTATTGATAAGAATCTAACAATGTTAGGAGCCGATATGGCTACTACTATATTAGTACCTAGTTTTAATACTGGTACTTCTGATGATACTAGGGGTTGGATTTTAATAAATGGAAACGATACAGAGGTCAGTATTTCGGATATTACACTTGATGGAGCTGGATATAACATCCACCAAGCGATAAGAGTTAATGATGCACTCTCCGTTAATCTTGAAAATGTTACTTTTAAAAATATCTCTCATGTTAGCCCATATTTAGGTTTTGGAATCGCTTACATGAATACACAGGGAACTGTAAACAATATATTCTTCGAAAATATACAAAGAGTTGGACTAACTCTGTATTACGATGAATCAACAGTTAATGTTAATGGTTTTTCATATGTTGGAAAAGGAAATGGAGACTGGTTAGACTATGCAATCGAAGTAGGTGGTGGTGGTCACTTGATTCTTAATGATGCAAATATTACTAATTGTAGGGGAGTCGCATTATCAGATGGTTCAGAGTCTGCAGGAATCTTGGTTACAACTTACTATGGAAGTGGTTCAACAGCAAATATAGAAAATTCAAATTTCAAAAATAATTCATTAGGAATAGCAATTGGATACGATAGTACAGACACAAGCGCTGTAAATGTTCATACCAGCGATTTCAGTGGAAATGATTTTGGAGTAGACACAACACAACCACAAGTAAATGCTACGTATTGTAAATGGAACTCCAGTAAAAAAAGTGAAATATTATCATTTATCGGGGGTGATGTTCTTATAGATCCCTGGTACGGTAAAGACGTTACTCAAGAAGTTACAGTTAATGAGTATGAAAAAAATGATATTTATTATGTAAAACTAAATGATATCCTCAATTTTAATATTACTGGAGAACCCATCTACAACCAACATTATATTGTTGGACTCTGGGGATATGATGAATTAACAGGAAGCAGAACATCAAGTAGATATATCGGCTGGCAAAATATAAACCCAGACAGTAATGATCTTGTCAATTTAGATAAATCTTGGAATATGGTAACTGATCATTGGATGGGAGTTAATGCTCCCGGAACTACTATCCCTGAAGGAGATTACCTTTTATGGACAGAACGATACTATGATGAAGGTGGCTATGTGTCAGGATCTACCATCAAAAAGAGAGTAACTATTGACAATACCGCTCCTATAACTTCTATAACATACCCACACAGCGATGACTTCTTAAATTCATTTACAGCAATTGGAACTGCGTCAGATGCAGATTCTGGTGTAGATTATTCAGAACTTAGATTTAGAAGAACGGATGCTTCTGGTTTAACAACTTGTATGACAAATCTAGTATTAGGTGATTGGACATTAGATGTTAATGGAGTATCTAGTTGTCAGGTTCCTGACGGTGTATATGATGTTAAATTAAAAGTTGTAGATAATGTTGGTAATAAAAAATGGAGACAAGTTGCGAATGTAACTATTGATAATACCGCTCCCGTTACTCCAAGCTTAGTATCTCCAATCGATGAGGCAGTAATTCAACCATCATCGGCAATTTTAGATTGGACTGATGAGACTGATGATAATGGGCCAGTAATTTATAATTATCAAAGTTCTTGGTCTGGTGGGGGACATTATGGTCCAGTTTCAACGGGGACAGCCTCTCAAATTAATGGTACTGGAAGCTCTGATGGTACTGGAAGCTCTGATAGAGCTTATAGTTGGCAAGTTCAAGCTTGTGATAGTTTAAATAACTGCAGTGCTTGGTCTGGACCTTGGGAAGTAACTGTTGATGGAACAAATCCTGGAAATCCAGGTACTCCCTCTACCAGTCCAAATCCAACCACTGTTTTAACTCAAAACTGGACATGGACGGCTTCAACTGATGCTGGAGGCTCTGGTGTTAAAGGGTATTGGCAGAATTTCTATAATGTCCTCACAAGTAGCAGTATTAGCGGCTGGTCTTGGATTGACAACATCCTTGGTATAAGTACAAATCTCACAGATGGTCAGTACCAGATGAAACTCAAGAGTGAGGACAACGCAGGGAATCAAAGTGACTCTGTGTCATCCTCCAATCTTCTCGTTGACACAGTCGCACCTATAATTCCGGCCAATCTTCGCTATACCACTACGGGCGGATCACTGATCGGCTGTGGAAGTATCACAAATCAATATAATGTTACCGCCAAATGGGACGCAGCCACAGATACCAATTTCTCTCATTATGAATACCGTTCATTCAATCCCACAACTGGTTGGATGTGGAACGGCGGGAATATTGGCAATGTGCTCTCTCGATCCGGTGCTTTTACTGTCGGACAGGGTACATATGGCTTTGCTCTTCGTTCAGTTGATTCAGCGGGTAATGTCTCCGCTTGGACCTCTACTAACCTTGCTGATAGCTGTCAAATCACATACGATAGTGTTCCTCCAGATGTAACAATAGTGAAGCCTCTAGCTAATAACATAAAGGCGGGGACATTTACAGCTGAAGCAACAATCATAGATGCAAATAAACTGAGTGATGTACGACTGAGATTTAATGATGCAACGACTAACGCTATCGTTAAAACATACACAATGACAAACACCTCTGGTGACACATGGGAATATTCAGTAGATTCTGCCAGTGATCTCCCCGACGATGATTACACAATGCG
>Ga0208904_1001644_pt1 | contig 14979 bp, 16 predicted proteins | sample AntAceMetag02UKB_FD_184774 | JGI IMG/M metagenome (GOLD analysis project Ga0208904, IMG submission 184774) | Saline lake microbial communities from Ace Lake, Antarctica - Antarctic Ace Lake Metagenome 02UKB (SPAdes) (version 2) | ecosystem: Environmental > Aquatic > Non-marine Saline and...
ATATACCAAGTCCTGTCAGGGGGTTAGAAGTAAAAGACCCTGGCTTTGGTAAGGTTCTAGATATTTTTTGGCAAGAACCAAATAATAATAATTATTCGTATTTTAGAGTTTATCGATCAACAGATGGAAACAACTTTGACTTGATAGTGGATAATTTAAAAGCAAATCATTTGCGGGATGAAGAGTTGACAAACAATAAAATTTATTATTATATCGTCGGCGCTGTAATAGGTGAGAATGAAACATTGGTTGAAAAGGTTAAAGCATCTCCAACTGATGTAATATCTCCAGAATCTCCAAAGGAAATTGATATTACTTTTGATTCAACAAAAGAAGTTGTTATGATTTCTTGGATTTCACCGAGTGATAGTGACTTTAGTCACGTCAATATTTATCGATCAACGGTTGAAGGTGGTTTGGGTGCTTTGATTGGTAAAGTTTCAAGCACTAGTGTTTATGTTGATAGTGAAATCAATATTGATAATACTTATTATTATACTTTAACCTCAGTTGATATAAATAAAAATGAATCGTCTAAGAAATTTTCACATATTCCTTTAGGAAAAAATAATCCTTTTGAATTGTTTGATTTTTAATCATGATAAATAAAGACATAGACCAACAGGAAATTCTTCGTCAGCTTCTTGAGGAAAAAAAGATTACCACCAAGCAGGTAGAAGAAATAAATAAAATCTTTTCAGAAACTGGAAGAGATATTGTTGATATTATACGTGATGGAAAATATTTAAATGAAGAAGAGTTTACTAAAGTCGAAGCAGAAGTAACCGGCATGCAGTATGTTGATTTAGCGGATATACAAATTAAAAAAAATGTTTTAGAAATTATTCCACAAGAAATAGCACAAAATTATCATGCTATTCCTTTTGAGAAAAATAATAATGAGTTAAGTGTCGCCGTGGTCACCCCAAATGATTATAAAGCAGTTGAGGCACTTGATTTTTTAGCCAGAAAAGATAATTATGCTATAAAATATTTTTTAGCAAGCAAGACAAACGTTGAAAATTCTTTAAGAAATTATGAAAATTTTTCTTCAGAAGTAAAAGAGGCATTAGAAGATAGTCAAGAAAAGGAAGATATTTTATCAGAAGAAAAAGATAAAAATAAAGATGGGAATGTAGAAGAGGTATATAAGACTGCACCTATTTCAAAAATGGTGTCAGTTATAATTCGTCATGCGGTAGAGGGAGAAGCCTCAGACGTACATATAGAACCAGTAGGTGGACAAACAAGGGTTAGATTTAGAATGGATGGAATCCTTCATACTTCGATTGTTTTACCAAACAACGTTCACAACGCCATAGTTTCAAGAATAAAAGTAATGGCCAATTTGAAGTTAGATGAAACTCGAATTCCTCAGGATGGTAGATTTAGAATGGATGTTGACGGTAGAAAAATTGACTTTAGAGTTTCTACATTGCCCTTAGTTGAATATGAAAAGGTAACTATTAGAATTTTAGATAATCAAGCTGCTCGGCACACATTAGAAGATCTTGGTTTTTTTGGTAGAAATTTAGAACTGATAAATAGATATGTTAAATCGGCCCATGGTATGTTTTTAGTAACAGGACCAACTGGCTCAGGTAAAACGACTACGCTTTATTCAGTTTTGTCTTTACTAAATAATGAATTTGTTAATATTATTACTTTGGAGGATCCGATCGAATATTATTTGAAAGGAATTTCTCAGTCTCAAATAAATCAAAAAGCTGGTTTAACTTTTGCCAATGGTTTAAGGTCAATTTTAAGACAAGATCCAGATATTATTATGGTCGGTGAAGTTAGGGATAATGAAACGGCGGAGTTGGCGATTCATGCCTCACTGACTGGGCACAAAGTTTTATCAACCCTTCATACTAACAATGCTATCGGAACCATTACTAGATTAGTTGATATGGATATAGAACCATTTTTAATCTCTTCAGCTTTAAAGATGGCGGTAGCTCAAAGATTGGTTAGAAAAGTTTGTGATAAATGTAAAAAAGAGATCAGTTTTGACGAGTCAATTCGAGATGAGGTAGTTATGGAGTTATCAAAAGTACCGAGTAAATATTTACCTAAGGGGGTGGATCTGAATAATCTCAAAGCCTTTAAGGGCGAGGGTTGTTCTCATTGTGAAAATTCTGGTTATCATGGCAGAGTCGCTATTGCTGAGGTGTTGGAGATTACTTCTGGTGTAGAAAAATTAATATCAAATAGTAAATTTTCAGACAAAGAGTTAGTCGAGCAGGAATTAATCAAACAGGGTATGTATAGTATGAAGATTGATGGATTTATGCAGGCTTTACGAGGCATGACGACTTTTGAAGAAGTGATATCAGCAACAAAAGATTAAATATAATAATAATTATTAATATATAAATATGACAGAGACAAAAAAAACAAAAATCGTATTAATTGAGGACGATAGTTTTTTGGCAGGTATGTATGCTACTAAATTAAACCTTGAAGGTTTTAACGTGACTCAAGCTAATGACGGTCTTGAGGGGTTAGAAAAAGTAAAAGAAGTAAAACCAGATCTTATTCTTTTAGACATTATTTTACCAAAGATGGATGGTTTTGAAGTTTTGGAATCATTAAAAAAGAGTCCAGAAACAAAAGATATTCCAGTTATTATGTTAACTAACTTAGGTAAAAAAGAAGAAGTTGATAAAGGTTTTGAAATGGGTGCTCAGGATTATTTAATTAAAGCACACTTTGTACCTTCAGAGGTGATCAAAAAAATAAAAAGTTATTTATCTCAAGAATAATGAATGAAAAGATTTCATCAACCGCTTTAGGGTTAGAATTTGATAAATTTTTAACTGAAGCAGTCAAAAATAAAGCCACTGATATTCACTTATCTGTAGCAAATCCACCTTATATGAGAATAGAAGGTGATTTAGCGCCATTTTCTGATGCTACTATTATTACACCAGAGTTTATTCAAAGCTTTGTTGATTATCTGTTATTAGACGGACAAAAAGAAATCCTGACTAAAGAAAGGGAAGTGATTTTTGGATACACCGCTAAAGATGGAATTCGTTTTAAAGTACATGCCTTTTATCAAAGTAATCAGATTTCGATTTCAATGAAGATTGTTACTCAAAATGTAGTTCTTCCCAAAGAGCTTGGTTTGTCAGAAAATGCTTTGAAATTGTTTAGTTCAACCAAGGGTTTGTTGCTAGTTGCTGGTCCACTTGATTCAGGAAAGAGTACAACTATTGACTCAATAGTTCAGTCAATTAACGAAACTAGGTCAGACAATATTGTAATTATAGAAAATCCGATTGAACATATTTTTGTTGATAATAAAAGCATTATTAATCAACGTGAAGTGGGTAAGGATGTTCATTCATATAGTCAGGCGCTAGACAGTATCTTGAAAGAAGATGTAAATGTTATAGTTATACCTGATCTTGAAGAGGCGGGGATAGTCAGTCGAGTATTAGACATTGCTGAGTCAAATAGATTGGTTATTGCTGGTATTAATTCCGAAGGTTCGATTCAAACTATTGGTAAAATAATTGGTATGTTTCCTAAGAATGTTAGAGATCAGATTCAGAGGCAATTAGGCGATACTTTAGTAGGTGTAATAACCCAGCTATTAGTTCCACAGCTTGGTGGTGGCAGAATCATGGTTGAAGAGTTACTTCTTCCGACTCAATCGATTAAATCAGTTATTAAGGATGGAGATACAAAACAAATTGAAACAATTATTCAAACTTCTAGACAAGAAGGTATGATCTCTCTAGATCAATCGTTAATAAGTCTACAAAAGGAAGGGAAAATAAGTAGTGAAACAGTACAGGAATTCATTAGAGATAAAGAAAATATAAGTTCAAAGGATAATCAAAATGGCACTATTTAATTATAAAATTAGAACAGCTGAGGGTAAAATACAGAAGGGAACTATTGAAGCAGGTTCAGAAAAGATGGCTGAGAATTCGTTGGTTGAAAAAGGTTTTTTAATTTTATCTATTGGACAAAGATCTAGTAATACGTCTTTGTCATTACCAATCAAATTCTTTTCAGGAGTCTCTGGAGAAGAGGTAACAATGTTTACTAGGCAGCTATCAGTTATGATCGGTGCGACTTTGCCCTTGGTTAAAGCTTTAAAAATTTTAGTCAAACAACAAGATAAAATAGCTTTTAAAGTTATCTTGTCTGATATAGCCGAAGAAGTAGATGGTGGTTCAAAACTTTCAGATGCTATGGCCAAACACAGGAAGGTGTTTAGTAATTTTTATATTTACATGATTAAGTCTGGTGAAACAACAGGAAAGCTGGAACAAGTTTTGAATTATTTAGCTGATCAAAAAGAAAAAAATCAACATATTAGAAAAAAAATAAGAAGCGCTCTTATTTATCCAGCCTTTATTGTGGTTGGTTTGGTGGTTGTGGCCATTATCGTTTTAGTTTTTGTACTACCAACTTTGCTCGAGGTTGTTTCAGAAGGTGGTGGAGAGATGCCAATGGCGACCAGGATATTGTTGGCAGTTAGTGGTTTTTTAACAGCGTGGTGGTGGATATTGATAATACTTTTAGTTTTAATTATTTTAGGATTTTATCTAGCTAATCGAAATGAAAAAATAGCTAGGTATTTTGACACAATAAAATTAAGATTACCAATCTTTGGTAATGTTTATGAGAAGCTTATTTTAACTAGGTTTTCAGAAAACTTTTCAACTCTATTAGAAAGTGGTGTTCCGGTAACAAAGTCTTTACGAATTGTGGCTGATTTAGTTGATAATAAACTCTATAGGTTTTTGATAATGAAAACTATCTCAGAAGTAGAGTCAGGTAACTCTATCTCGACTGTCTTTTCTAAAAATAAAAATATTCCCTTGATTTTGAATCAAGTTTTAATAATTGGTGAAGAAACAGGTAGATTAGACGAAGTTTTGTCAAAATTAGGAGCTTATTATGAGAAAGAAGTAGATACCTCAGTCGAAACACTGATCAGCCTAATAGAGCCGATTGTCTTGATAGTCTTGGGTATAGGGGTGGGAATATTAGTGGCCGGTGTGATTTTACCGATGTATAATATTGCCGGTAGTTTATAAAAGTCGATATCTTTGATACAATGAAAACAATTAATGAAAGGAGGTGAAGAATGAAAAATAACAAAAAAGGTTTTACAATAATTGAATTGTTGGTTGTAATTGCAATAATAGGTCTTTTAGCGACTCTAGCTGTTGTTTCACTTCGTTCAGCTCAAGTAAAGGCGCGAGATACAAAGCGTGTAGCTGACATGAAACAGATCCAAACTGCAATTGAATTATATTATTCAGATGAGGGGTTTTACCCATCTCCTGCTGATTGGGATGATTTTACATCTGATATTTCTGAGTATATGTCTAATGTTCCTGATGATCCAAAAAATACTGGAACTCAAATCTATACATATTTGTATAGTGATGCTCAGGGTTCAGCGGATGAATATGTTTTAGCTGTAACAGCTGAGGATTTAGATGAGGATCTAAGAGCTCAAAGTAATAAAGATGATCACGCGGCTGGAGGTACTCAGGGGGGTGCTGCATCTGATGACACTGAACCAACGGGCTTTAGTTGTATACCAGCAACTACGTATTGTTTGACAGAATAATAGAAATAAAAAGAGGCCGATTTCCACGTGGAGGTCTCTTTTTATTTTCTTTAAAAACAGGTATAATGAAAATAATATGGCCTTAGTTTTAAGTAAAAAATTAGTTATAACTATTGCTGCCTCGGTGGTAGTAATTGTTTTGGTAATTGTAGGGTATATTCAATTTTCAAAGTCAGATCAAGCTAGAACTCGTGATTTAGCTAGATTGTCAGATATGAGGTTTATTCAGGCTGAATTTGAGCTAATCTTTAATAATGAAAATACTTTTGAAAATATCGCTACCGAGGGTTGCGTAGAGGGTCAAATGCTCTATCAATGTACACTTTTTGAATATATCCCAGGAATTTATGAGATAAAAGATCCGAGTGGATTTAGTTATAAAGTCACGCAAACACCAACTGCAGATAATTACGAAATTACCTTTACTTTAGAGGGAAAAGCAGGAAATTTATTACCTGGCGAACATACATTGTCTAGAGTTGGGATTGAATAGAAATAATCAAATAAAAATGTTATAATAAAGCCATGCAAATAGCTTTATTTTTAATTTTAGGCTTAGTTATTGGGAGCTTTTTAAATGTGGTTGTTTTAAGACTTCATCTAAAAAAGTCATTCTTTTTAAATCGTTCCGAGTGTCCAAAATGTCAACATAAATTAAAGTGGTACGAGCTTATTCCTCTGGCTTCTTTTTTTATTCAGTTAGGAAAATGCCGAAATTGTAATATAAGAATATCGTGGCAATATCCAGCAGTTGAACTAGTAACGGGCTTAGTCTTTGTTATTTTATTTTTAGTTTTTGGTCTAACTTACTCCGCTTTAGTGTATATTGTTTTAGCCTGCTTTCTGATAGTTATCTTTGTCTATGATTTACGTTTTGGTTTGATTTTAGACAAAGTAATTTTACCAGCTGTTGTTTTAGCCGTTATTGGAAATTTTTTGATCGGTAGAGACTGGTTAGATGTAATCATTGGGTTTATTGCCGGTGGCTTATTTTTCTTGTTGCAGTTCGTTGTATCAAAAGGCAAATGGATAGGTGGTGGAGATATCAGGTTAGGCGCTTTAATGGGCTTGATACTTGGTTGGCAGGGCTTGCTAGTCGCTTTATTTTTGTCTTATGTGATTGGTGCTCTTGTCTCCATTTTTGTAGTGATTCTTTCAAAAAAGAAATTAAACTCAAAAATTCCCTTTGGAACATTTTTGACTTTAGCCACTTTTGCCACAATAATTTTTGGTGATAGTTTGATCAATTTTTATTTAAGTTTAATATGAACAAGAAAGGTTTTACAGTCATAGAAATGTTGATAGCTTTGACGATTGTTTCAATAATTTGTGTCATGGTTGTTATTGGTGTAAGTAATTTTAATAAAAATGATCAATTTGACCTAGCTCTTAATGATTTTCAATCACATTTGAAAGAAATTCAAAATTGGTCTTTAACAGGACAGATTGTAGATGACTTAATAGAAGTCCCTGATTATGGTTATGGCATAAGTTACGGATATCCTGGAGAAAATAGTTATCTTGTTTTTGCGGATGTGTATAATGAAATAGCAGGAGATGATTATGACTACAAATACGATATTAGCAATGATATAGTCTTAGCAGAATATACGTTAGCTGGAGATGCTCAATTCGAAGATTGTATCTATGTCGGGGCGCCAATTGTGCAAGTTGGTCAGGTATATGATTGTTCTATTGTTTTTGAGATGCAGGACATAGTGGCTAGGGTTCGAACTGATGAAGAAGATCCCAGTGAAGACGGTGTTTTTGAGTTTATCTTAAAGAATTTTAAAACTGAGGAAGAAAAAAGCATAATAATAAAAAAATGGTTAGGTTCAATTTATCAACAATAAAAAATAATAAAGGTTTTACTTTGGCAGAGGCACTAGTGGCTGTGACTATTATTTTGGTTGGTATTATTTCAATTGTGACTTTGGCCGTGACTCTAACTAAAGCCTCAAAATTACAACAAGGTAAAGTAGTTGCTTTAAATTTAGCTAAAGAAGGTTTAGAAGTATCTAAAAATATTAGAGATACAAATTGGTTATCTAATAATAATTTTTTTGAAGGTTTTCAAAATAGTAATTTTGTCGTACCTGTTTTTAACTATGATGATCGTTATGTAGGGCAAGACACGTGGTTTCTAGATTCTATTAATAGAAACACAAAGATTTACCAAGATGATGATGGAATTATGTTTCAAGAAGATGGTATAATCCCTCCTTCAGAGACAATCTTTAATAGAGAGTTAGAAATAAAATATATCTATCAAACAGATTTAGCAACGGAAACAGTCGACCCAGTTTTTTCATATCCAGCTTTGCCGGGTGGCGATGTATTAGTTGGTATATTGGTAATCTCAAGAGTGAATTGGTCAGCTCAGGGGATAGATCAAGAAATCGAGTTAGAGGAAAGATTATATAATTGGAAAGCAAATGCGGTTAAATAAAAACAATCAAGGTTTTTCATTGATGGAGCTATTGGTGGTAATGGCAATTTTTGCTGTGACTATTACTTTGGCACTAGACATCTTTATGACTATAACAGTCTTAGAAAAAAGAACCATTAGACAACAAGAGTTAGAAAACAATTCTCAGTTGTTATTGGATGCTTTTATGATTAATATTGAAAGTGCGCAAATTGATTATGATTTTTATGAAGAATACTTAGCTCAGTCAAGTGAGGATGAATTAGCCAAAGAGTATACTCATATATTTGCTTTTAAACAAATATTTGCTAAAACAGTTATTCGTCTGTCAGGAGACGCGCTTGATCCTTGGTCAGGTAGCGGTAATAATATTGAAATATGTAGTGCTATGATAGAAGGTAATTGTCTTGAGCCGACTTCAAATTGGCAGACCTTTTCGTACGATAATTTGTCAGTGGCTGATGCTAGGTTTTATTTACAACCAAGAACTGATTATATGGAGAGAAATGCTAACGGTGTTTTTATCGAAAATCATCAATCAATGTTTACCTTTTTTATGAAAAGTGAAGCACCTGGGTCAAGATCTGGTGAAATACTTTCTTTAGAAATCCAAACATCCTTATCATTGAAAAATTACCAAAGATGATCAAAGAAATATCAAAAAATCAACAAGGTGTCGTTCTGTTGTTAACATTGTTAATAATGCTCGTCGTCACAACGGCTGGTTTAGTTATTTCGGTAGTTGTTTTGAATAAGATAAAAACAGTTCGAAATAGTTTAGAGTCAGCTGAGTCAAGCTACGCTGCTGAGTCAGGTGTAGAAAAGGGCTTATATGCCGTGACTGATTCTCGCTCAAACAATTCTAGTTTGCTAGACATGTTTACAATAGTTAATAACTATACTGAAGGGGCTGAGCCCTTTGCCAATGGGGCTAGCTTTACTGTTGCCTTAAACGAAGCCGATGAAGATGAATATTTTAGGTACAGAGAGATTTTACCAGATGAAAGCGTTGAATATCATTATTATCAGCCAGACAATCCAACCGTAGCTATGGGTATTGAATACGTTTTACCTTTTTGGAGAGATAATTGTGATGGGCTTTCAAGTATTGAAATTTCTTTTCATTCAGTTAAAGATGTGCTCGATGGGACTGTAGATGAATCAGCCAATGTAAAGAAGATGATTTATGATTGTGGCGGGATTGTTGATCCTGGTATTTGCGCTGTTTCATATGGAGGTGAAACTGCTTCAGCCATGTGTTCTATACCTGACGCTAGCGAAAGTTATGTTATTAGAGTTAAATCGTTAAAAAAAGACCCAGCTATATTAGATGATTGTTTAGTTACAGTTAGGATAGAAGCATTCCCTGAACAGCTTGTTCAGGGTGAGTATCATCCAGATTTACAAAATCAAATACATATACCTCATACTTTGTCAGTTATCGGTGTTGGTCAATCGAGGAATTCGGAGATAAGTTTAGAAGCCTTGGTCCCTTGGGCATATTCGGTAACGGGTTTAACTGATTTCGTTATCTTTAGTCAAGAAGGAATCACAAAATAAAAATGGATAAAAAACAAGCTAAAATAAGAATTAACAAATTAATTCAAGAGATAGATTCACTTAGGTACCGTTATCACGTACTTGATGATCCTTCTATTTCTGATGAGGTTTATGATTCACTCGAAAGAGAGCTTGAGTCATTGGAAAAAGAATATCCAGAACTAAAACGAGCGGATTCACCACTTCAAAGAGTTGGTGGTAGACCTTTAGATAAATTTGAAAAAGTCACTCACCAGGTAAGACAATGGTCATTTAATGACGCTTTTGAAGAACAGGACATGTACGACTGGGAGGAGCGAGTATTGAAGATTTTAGAGAAAGAATTAGGTAAAAGGCCAAAACTAGAATATACTTGTGAACTTAAGATAGATGGTTTACACGTCGTGTTAAATTATGAAAATGGTGTGCTTGTTCAAGCGGCGACTAGGGGCGACGGAAAAATTGGTGAAAATGTAACTAATAATGTAAAAACAATTCAGAGTGTTCCCCTTAAATTAAAAAAAGAAATAGATATTATAGCCGAAGGAGAAATCTGGTTAGCTGAAAAGAATTTAAAGATAATTAATCTGAGACGAAAAAAAGAAAAAAAGCCAGAGTTTGCTAATCCTAGAAACGCAGCAGCTGGAACGATAAGGCAGCTTGACCCAAAAGTGGTTGCAAAAAGAGGCTTGGATTGTTTTGTTTATGATTGGTCAGGTCCTCTTGGTACGGAGTTTCCAAATAAACAGAGTGATGAGCTAGAAGAATTAAAGAAGCTAGGTTTTAAAGTAAATACTAACTACAAGATATTAAAAAGTATTGAAGAGGTTATTGATTTATGGAAAAAGTGGGAAACCAAAAAAGATAAACAAGATTATTGGATAGATGGTATTGTCATTAAAATTAACGATAGAAAATATCAAGAGATTTTAGGTCACGTAGGGAAAGCGCCTCGTTGGGCGATTGCTTTCAAGTTTCCAGCTGAACAGGTGACAACGGTAGTTGAGGATATTCAAGTTCAAATAGGTAGACTGGGTACATTCACTCCCGTCGCTCATCTGACACCTACTAGCTTGGCAGGTAGTGTTGTTAAAAGGGCTACCTTACATAATATTGATCAGATTAATCGTTTAGGTTTAAAAATAGGTGATTCAGTCGTTATCCAAAAAGCTGGAGATATTATTCCCGAAATCGTTTCAGTTATAGAAGGACTTCGAACGGGCAAAGAAAAAGAATTTAAAATGCCAGAGACTTGTCCGATTTGTAATTCTAAAATTCAAAAACGAAATATTTTTGATAAGAAAAAAGTTAAGTCAGCTGATTATTTTTGTTCAAATGAAAAGTGCTACGCGATTCTTTTACAAAAAATTATTCACTTTGTTTCTAAAAAAGCTTTTAATGTTGATGGTCTTGGAGAGAAAATAGTTGAGCAGCTTATGCAAGAAGATCTTATCAAGGATCAAGCTGATATTTTTAAACTAAAAAAAGAAGACCTTGAGCCACTCGAAAGGTTTGCTGAAAAGGCAGCTGACAATACTATTCAAGCTATAAATGATTCTAAAAATATTGATTTGGATAAATTTGTTTATTCTTTAGGAATCGAGGGAGTAGGAGAAGAGACTTCTATATTACTGGCAAAAATCTTTAAAAACTTTGAAAAAATTAAAGATACTACAATAGAAGTATTAGAAAATATTCCAGATATCGGCCCCGTTGTATCTAAAAATATAGTCAAATATTTTCAAGATCCTGAAAGCTTGGAATTGTTTAAAAAGTTTGAAGAAAATGGAGTTAGTATTAACAGAAACAAAAACACTGAAAGTACCGTTTTAAACAACAAAACATTTGTTATAACAGGTTCTTTGCAGTCTTTGACTAGAGATGAAGTAAAGGCTACAATAAGAAAACTAGGTGGAAAAATTACTTCTTCAGTTTCCAGTAAGACAGATTACGTCTTGGTAGGTAAGGATCCTGGCTCGAAATATGACAAAGCCAAAAAACTTAAGGTAACTATTATTTCAGAGGAAGAATTCAAAAAAATGATTTAAAATATGAAAATAACCAAAGAACAAACAAAAAAAATTGCCGCTTTAGCTAGGCTTGGTTTGGTGGAAAAAAATGTGGTTAGCTATTCTAAAGACTTATCTGCTATTTTGGATTATGCTGAAAAATTAAATGAAGTAGATACTAAAAATGTTGAGACAACAAGTCAGGTAACTGGTTTATCAAATGTTAAGAGACCAGACGAAGTCAAACAAAAAGAAATAACAAAAGAAATACTCGATAACACTCCCTTGAGTAAGGATGATTTTATAAAGGTTAAAAACGTTTTTTAATATGAATTTAAATGAAAAAACAATTCATGAGTTACATGATTTATTAAAGTCTAAAAAAATATCTGCTCTTGATATTACTAAAGATGTTATTAAAAGAATGGAGGAGATAGAGGGCCTGAATGTTTTTATTACAGAAACAAAAAAAGCAGCCTTAAAAAAAGCAGAATATATAGACAATGAAATTATTAGTAAAGGAGATTTTCCAAAACTAACAGGTATTCCATTTTCTATTAAAGATAATTTTTGCACCAAAGGTATTAAAACTACAGCTGGCTCAAAAATGTTAGAAAATTATTTACCACCATTTGACGCTACTAGTATCACAAAGCTAGACGAGGCAATTTTGGTTGGTAAAACAAATTTAGATGAATTTGCTATGGGTAGCTCAGGTGAAAATTCTGCCTATGGACCGACCAAAAATCCTTATGATTTAACACGAGTAACTGGGGGTACTTCTTCAGGAAGTGCTGCAGCCCTAGCGTCAGGTAGTTCTATCTTTACGGTTGGGACAGATACAGGCGGCTCAGTCAGGCAACCAGCAGGCTTTTGTGGTGTAGTTGGACTCAAACCAACTTATGGAAGAATTAGTCGTTACGGAGTTATTGCTATGGCGTCATCGTTAGATACTATTTCATTGTTTACAAAAGACGTAGAAGACGCAGCCATAGTTTTAAAAGAATTAGCAGGCAATGACGTGAATGATCAAACTACTCCAGATGTTAAGGTTGATGACTATGAAAAATTTTTAAAGAAAGATTTGAAAGGTATTAAATTGGGTGTGCCCAAAGAATATTTTACCGGCGAAGGAGTGGATAAGGAAGTAATTAGAAATATTGAAAAATCAATTACTGTTTTAAATGGTCTGGGGGCTGAGATAATAAAAGTTTCACTTCCGCATACTGATTATGCTATTGCCGCATATTATTTAATCATGTCGAGTGAAGTTTCATCCAATATGTCTCGGTATGATGGGATCAAATACGGATTTTCTGATCAGTCAGGTAAAGATCTTTTGTCAGTCTATTTAGATTCTCGAAAAAAAGCTTTAGGCAAAGAAGTTAAAAGAAGAATAATGCTAGGAACTTTTAGTTTATCTCATGGTTATTATGATAAATATTATGCTCAAGCTCAAAAGGTAAGGACTTTAGTTAAACAAGATTTTGAAAAAGTATTTGATCAGGTAGATGCTTTGATCACTCCGACTAGTCCAACCACAGCTTTTAAGATAGGCGAAAAGGTAAATGACCCACTGGCTATGTATATGGCTGATGTTTTCACTGTGCCCGCTAGTTTGGCTGGGGTGCCAGCTATTTGTGTTCCTTCTGGTCAAAAGAACAATTTACCCATAGGTATGCAAATCATAGGACCACACTTTAGTGAAGGTAAAATAATCCAAATAGCCCATGCTTTTGAACAAAAAAGAGGTAAAATTGATTTGTCTCTGAAAGTATAATGTGGTATAATTTTGATACGTCATAAGTAATTAATTATTACAAAAAATGGCCAAGACCGGTAAAAAAGTTCTCATAGTTGAGGACGATGAAATGCTCGCTGGGATGTATTCCGAGAAATTTTCTATTTCTGGTTATGAAACTGAGATTGCCCACAATGGTTCAGAAGGTGTTAAAAAAGCTTCTGAGTATAATCCAGATATTATTCTTTTGGATATAATAATGCCAAAAATGGACGGTTTCGTTGTTTTGAAGAAATTGAAAAAAAATCCACTTACAGAAAGTATTCCAGTTGTTATGCTAACAAATCTTGGGCAAGAGGATGATATTATTAAAGCTAAGACTTTAGGGGCTGTTGATTATTTTATCAAAGCCAATCATACTCCAGGAGACGTTTTAAAGAAGGTAGAAGCATTATTAAAATAATTTAACTAAGCAGACATTAATAATTGTTATTATTAATTTTTATTTTATACAATATGTCAGACAAACATTTTAAAGAAGAGAGAACATTAGTGATGATTAAACCTGATGGAGTTCAGAGGACTTTAATTGGTGAAATTATCAGACGTTATGAACGAATGGGTTTAAAGTTGGCAGCCATGAAAATGATAGTTCCAACTGAGAAAAAAATTGAAGAGCATTATACTCTTGATCCTGAATGGAGAAGAGTAACAGGTGAAAAAACAATTAAAAGTTATGTAAAAAACGGACTTAAACCACCCTCAGAAGATCCTTTAGAAATAACAGCAGTTATTTTGAAGAATCTAAAAAAATATATGACCTCTGGTCCAGTTGTGGCTATGGTTTGGCAAGGAGCTCACGCAGTACCTATGGTACGAAAGATGACAGGGGGAACAGAACCTATGACATCAGATGTTGGGACTATCCGAGGAGACTTTGTTTTTGACTCTTATCAAATGTCAGACAGTGACAGTCGAGCTGTTAGAAACTTAGTTCACGCTTCAGGCTCAGTTGAAGAAGCAGAGATGGAAATCAAACATTGGTTCGCTAAAGAAGAAATCATTAGTTATAAACTTGTTCAAGAAGGAATAATTTATGATGTTAACATGGACGGAATTTTCGAATAAACTATAATGTCCCGCCCCTTTAGGGGTGGGGTTGTAAATAAAAAAAATAGTCGTGCATAATTATGCTCGGCTATTTTTGTTTGACAAAAAAATTCATTACAATATAATGAAAATACAAATGTGGAAAACTTTATAAAATTATGAAAACTGTATTCGCACAATTTGGCTCTAAGGTTTATCATTCTTCACACAGAATGTGGCTTTTAGTTTGTCCAAAAACTTTTGCGCTCGCAGTCAGTCATAATTGATAAATTTTTCTAAAATTAGGTAAAAAATCAATGATGATCGGCTGCGAACGCAGACCGATTTTTTCGTTCTTTACAAGTTTAGAAGTTAATTAACCGTAGCAACAAAAGGAATATGCTATGTGCAAGCCAGGCATGATGGAATGGGCGTGGCAGAGAAGAAATCTGGAAAAAACATCAAAGCAAAAAGCTTTGAGACTTTTTCCTGACGATATATCTGCCCAACAAAATTTTATTAATCAAAAATTGGCTGAGTTCGACGGAACTCGTCAAGAACATGATCA